>Ga0155515_120_pt1 | contig 10227 bp, 9 predicted proteins | sample RifCSPhighO2_12_FD_107172 | JGI IMG/M metagenome (GOLD analysis project Ga0155515, IMG submission 107172) | Candidatus Woesebacteria bacterium RIFCSPHIGHO2_12_FULL_41_24 | reverse complement strand
GTACTTTCCGGAGAGAATTTACTCAAGTGGTTTATCCAAAAATTTAACCAGTCCCTCAAACCTTCTCGTCTTTGGTTCAAATGTGGGCCGGGTACTGTTGACAAAAATTCTGATGCTTCTGCCAACGCAACACCCAAGTAACCGGGAGAGATTACCATCCTGTTTTGGACCATCTCGTCAAGGGTTAGTCCGCCCAAAACTTCAGGTCTAAAATCACTTAAGTATTCCGGAGCCATTGATCAGATTATACCCTCTCTTTCAAGCACCGATTATATAATCAAATTGCTATGATTGTTCACATTGAAATGGACGCTGGGTCAATAGGGATAGATTTTGAAGACAACGCTATGCATATTTAAGAAGTTGTGGTATTTTTACTACACCGTCTTTTTTAGTAAAATGGCCTGAATCTTTAATTAGAATAAATTTCCCTTTTAATCTTTTGCTCATTTGCTCAGTTACGACAGCTGTTGTATACGGGTCATTATCTGAAGATACACAATAGATTTCTTTAACATTTTTCTTTATTTTCGAATGATTAATTTTATTCTTCCAAAACAAACGATGTCGTGGCTCTGTTAAATCGTCAAAATCCCAACCTGCAACCAGAAACATTTTCTGATATTTATATCTTTCGGCTAACCTCAAGGCCAAAATTGCCCCTAAACTGTGGCCGATAATTACCGTACTTTCGTCAATTCTGAAATTTTTCTCGACGAACTTTATTTGCTTTTGCATGTCAGGAAGTTTTGTGTCCATCGTCGGCAACTCGGGAATATAAACCTTGTATCCTTTCTTCTCCAATTCTTTTTTTAGCCATGGGTACCAATTATCATCCGGATTATTAAACCACCCCTCCAAGATCAGTGCTTTTCTCACAGCTTTAACTACTTAATAATACTTTCAATATCTTGTATAGTCTTTTCGTCAACATCGACAAAACCGCTTTTCATGGTTCGATTGCGAATTCCTATTTTATTTTCACCGGGAATCCGAATCTTTTCACCACTAACAGACTTTGAGTTTCTCACCCTGCCAACCAGCTTCTCTACTTTTTCCTTAAACTTACCAGTACTAGTTAACAGGCCGGGATCAATCACGATAAACAAATTTCCCCAACCGTCACCGTCTTTTAAATCCAGATATTGCGCACCCGGAAACACTCCAGCAAGAATTTCGACCATCATTGCAAGACCGTAACCTTTGTATGAATTATCGAAGGTTAAAAACGCCCCTTCAAGCGCCTCGCTTGGATCTGTGGTCATTTTCCCTTGCCTATCAATTGCAACATTCTCAGGAAGTTTTTCACCAAGATTTTTTGCCCGTGCTACCGCTCCATAACTTATGGCTGCAGTTGCCATATCAAAAATCAAAGGGCTCCCCTTTTTGGGAATACCGAATGAAATTGGATTGGTTCCAAACAATCTGTCCAGCCCTCCGTGAGGAGCAACGTCCGAAGGAGCCCTTGCCATCACGATTGCAATCAAATCTTCATTAGCTATCTTTTCTAGATAATAAGTAAGACACCCTGAAGAACTGGTCGAGTCTTTGCTGCCCACAATACCAATACCGTATTTTTTACCAAGCTTAATAACCGCTTGGCAGGCAATTGCTCCAATTAACATACCGGGGTTACCTTTCCCTTGGATTAGTTCTGAGTTTCTTGATCTTTTTACTACTGAAGGATAGCCTTTGGGCTTCCGCGAAAGAATATTTTCACCAGATGAGCATATCCTGATAATTCCGTGAGATTTTGTGTTTGACAACTCCCCAAACATAATAATTGGAGTCATTAAGTCAACCGCCCTTTTGTCGTATTTTGTAAACAGAGCTTTACGTACTACCTTTTCCAGTTCTTTAATTTTTATTTTCATTTTTTAGTTTCCTAAAATTACCAACCAGTCCAACATTTGTTATCCTAAAATGTTGTAAGGTCAACCAAAACATTCCTCCTCCAATAAGCATTAGGCCTAAGTATTGATTTAGTGTCGGTACTTCTTTTAGAATCAAAATCGAACCGAGGAAAGAAATAGCAACCGACAAAGGAAGTATTGCCGATGCTTTTGATAGCGGTAACCTAGCCAATCCTTGATGCCACAGGAAAAAATCAAAAGCTCTAAAAATCAAGCCAAAAATAACTATATTAAAAAGATTATTAAAACTTGATAGTTGCGTTATATCGGCCGGGTTAGATATTAAAGCAACAATTGTAACAATCAACCCTCCATACAGAAGCCTGGAGACTATAATAAAGTTTGGGTCTTTCAATCTAACAAGTATTTTCTTCATTATTACATGAGAAAGCTGAAAAAATAATGGAACCGTAACCAGAAACAAATCTCCAATATTTACAGCCGAGAGCCCTTTATAGGCAACTACCATCGCACCAAAAACCATTATAATTGTGGAAAACAATTGGTCTTTTTTAATAACTTCGTGTAATAAGATTGCAGAAAGTATTACCGAGTAGACCGGTTCTATTTGGATAATAAGCCCTGTATTTATCCCACTCGATAACCTTGTTCCCGAGAAAAATGCCATACTGCCAAGAGCTGTCAGCAGGGCAATCATAAGAAGTGGTTTTAAGTAAAGTGCAGAATACATTGTGTTAAACTTTTTTTGTTTTGCAAGCAAGACTGTAAACGGGAGAGACCCAACCAGCATTGCCAATCCAGCAAATAGTAAAGGGTTCATTGTATATGAAAATTTATGGGCAAAGACCGGGAATAACCCATAAATAAACATGTCAGCTACAACTAAGAAATACCCTAAATTAACCGACTTTGAAAATTTATTTTTCATTTCTTGTTATTATACTCCCCAGTCCAGTATTTAAAGTAAGAAATTGGGAAATGCCAGGCGGAAAAAACCGACCAGACAAAGCCGTACATTCCGTCGAGGAAACCTTTGTGGCGAATATATAACTTCAGAAATGTGAATAGTGGTTTGTGGATGGTGTAAAGAGCGAGATAAAACAAATTCTTGGGAACTTTTTCGTCAGCAAGCTCTTGGGCCTGCAAGTCGGTGTAGCGGTTAAGTCGTGCTATATAGCGAGCGAGTGTCGGTGAATCGGTGTGAATCAAATCATTAAACAACCATGCCACTTCTCCGTCTATTATCATCTGCTCATGAACGGATTTTGCCGGAAGCCTTGCCTTTCCTTGTTTAATTAAACGAATTACGGCATCAGGATAAACTCCGGCATGGATTAAGGGTTTGCCCAAAAACAGGTTTCTGCGGGGAATAAAAAAAGCGACGACTTCGCCTGTATTTTTGCCTAGTTTCCCATCCCGGGTTTCAATGACCCTTTGATGCCTCGCAAAAAGTCTCGCTTTTTTGCTGGATGGTGGATGGTGAATTGTGGATGGTGAATTAATAACCTCCCTAATCTCTTTTGCAAGTTCGGGAGTAACGCTCTCGTCTGCATCGAGTTGTAAAACCCATTCTCCTAAGGCCTTATCAATCGCCTTCTGTTTAGTTTTATGGAAAATCGGCTCGTGTGAAACAATAAAAACTTTAGCGCCGAATTTTTTTGCGATCTCGCGAGTTTTGTCAGTTGACTCTTCGTCAAAAACAATGATTTCTCCGGCAATGTCCTTTACTGACTCAAGACATCTGCCAATGTTTTCCTCTTCGTTTCTAGTGGCCAAAACAACTGAAAGCCTTTTCATTTCAATTTTCAACTACCCTAAAATACCTGAAACCATTTGTTCCATAAATATCCTTAATAACGTTCACGCCCTCCGGAATTTCTTCTTCCGTCCCTATTATAAGACTATTGGGATAATTTTCCCGCGTCTCATTAAACTTTATTGACTCAAATTTAAAATTGGCGAATTCCCGAACAGTCGAGAAACCAAAATTATCGCGGGACGTCAGTGTGTGTTTATTTTGAAACTTCTCCGGAGGATACTTCAAATAAAATAAAAACAACACATATGGTTGGTCATATCTGTCCGTAACTATTATCCTGTCAAACTTCCCACTGATTTCTTTTACATAGGCTACCAACTCTTTTACTCCGTATTGTGACGAATACGGATACTCTTTAGCCATATGTACCCAGTACATGTGTAAATACCGGCTGGATTCCAAAGCAACAATCCCGAACACCATACACCATACACCGAGCACTAAAATTCTTTTCCCAAATATATATCTTATAAAATCAAAGAACTTTAATAGCCCGTATGCGGATATGATTGTCAACGGTATTACCATGTTTTGAGATCGCAGCGCATGCGGCGACTGAAAAGTCAATGCGGCGGCAACGGGCGAAACCAATAACCAATAGCTAATAACCAAGAACTTTTTATTGAGTTTTTTGACCATAAACCATAAACCAACGACTAAAGCTATTAATTGGAACAAATATAATTGCCCTGTTTCCGGGGCTCTGTTTCTTTGAATGTCGTCCCCGGATAAAAACAAAAACTCACCCCAAAAATGCTTTCCCCAGTTTTCCAAAAATGCGAGACTGTAGTTGACAATTTTATTGTGCAAAATTATTGACGGAAGCCCGACATGGTTCTCATGCTCACCCCTTTGCTCTTGTATTCTTGAAATAATTCCCTGATCAGCAAAAATTCCGACACCTTGCACACGAGAAAAGAAACTGCCACCTGATGTTTCCTTGATCAAAGGCATTAGTAAAAAAAGACCGATGACCGCAGACACTACTAAACTTTTTTTATTTTTGAATATTTCTTTGGAGTAAATACCAAGAAGTCCAAAAACCAATAACGGAGTTATTATTCTCGCGGCATGATAAGTATATAAAGAAAGTACAAACAACGTACAACTTACAACTAAGTACTTTGAATTTTTTAAAGACTTGAAAAAGAATAATAATCCGGACGTGATAAAAAATGTCGCAACATTTACTTCCCAACCACCGCGAGAAAAATGAATATGCCAAGGACTAATCACCAGCAGAGCCGGCGCCATAATTTCCAATTTCCAATTTCCAATTTTCAATTGTTTAACTAATAAATACAAAACCAGAACTGTTCCTACGCCGGCTAAGGCTCCAGGAACTCTGACCGCCCAGACATTTAACCCTAAAGTCTTGACAAACGGTAAAACCAAGTAAACTAAAAGCCCCGGTTTATAGTCATTAAAAGATTGGAAACTAATTGGCCAAGGATTCCCATGCTGATCCTTGCCTGTTTGAATAAGAGAATACGCGTCATAGCCGATAGAAGCTTCATCGGCATTTAAAGCGGGGTAATCTCCGAGTTGCCAAAAACGTAAAACAGTAACTAATAAAAGTATTAATATCAATAAAACTTTAGTTTTCATCTAGTCTCAACAATTCTAAAAGCAACTTGCCCGTCCGGATAAGTCACATCGTTTACCAATTTAAATTCAGGTATTCTAGTCAATATCTCTTCCGGCAAAGTAACGTAATTGGCAACTACCAAATACTTATTTTGATTACGCAGATCTGGGATATTAATATCGGCAAACTCGATTTTCTCCAAACTCTTGACCAAACCGACATCCGGACCGGTCAAGACCAGGTTTGCTTGTTTTTGAAAAGTTGAAGGATCGTATTTTGCATAAAACAAAAAATACATATATGGCTGACTGTAGCTTTGCTGAAAAACTATTTTTGTATAATTTTCTCTAGCTGGCCAAATTTGCTGAACAACCTGTTCATAGCCATAGAACCAATACTTGGCGTTGTGAGTCGGCTGATGAACAAAATAGGAATCGAGAAAGTAAATAATATTTCCGAAATACAAAATACAAAATACGACATATACCAAACGCTTAAATTTAAATCTTCTAACAAATTCAAAAAACTGGATTACACCTAATGCAACTATAATAATCAACGAAACTGCCATACTTAGGCTTCTGATTGAATTTACCTGATCACGAGAAACCGCCCCCGGTAAAGGAGCCAGGATCAGCCATGCCAAAACAAACCACTTAAATCGGGATTTGAATTTTACCAAATACATAAGACCTAGAATTAGCAATACAGAATCTAAAAGCAATAACATTCCGGCATTCGGCGGAGTGTGACCGGGATTTGCATAGTCACCTTCAAAAAACAGAAATCTGGCAGAAAAGTAATTAAACCACCGGCCCATTACACCCCTTAGGAAGTTGAAAGTTTCCGAGTGAAACAAATAGTAATTGATACCTCCGATTTTTTCTCCACCTTCGTCTAAAAAGTTTTGCATATAGTCAACCGGTCTTGGATAAGAAAAAACACTAAAGACTTCGAGTCTTCCTGCTTGACCATGCAGGAGACTCAGTATAATCGGTGCACAAATAAGTAGACCCAAAACCCCTGACGAAACCAAAACTTGCCGATCAATTTTTAATACAGATTTGAAATACACAATTACCAATACCGCAACTACAATTGTCGTTGACAATTTTGCTCCTTGGTAAGTCAAATACGTCAATGCCAAAAAACCGGATGACAGAAGCAAAAGTTTGCTGTATTTAAAAGATTTAAAAAAGAAATAAATGCCCGCCAGAGTAAGAGTTAGCGCTACATTTGCTTCCCAAGCACCGCGGGAAAAGTAAATCAACCAAGGATTGACCGCAGCAAAAAAAGCCGCGGGAATTGCCAATTTCCAATTATCAGTTTTCAAACAAATTCTAAATATCAAAAATACCGATAAAATACCAAAAAGGGCACTTGGAAGCCGAACGGCAAATTCCGTAAGCCCAAAGATGGCCACAAAGGGAACTGTCAAATATACATACAGACCTGGTTTATAATCACCAAAGGATTTGAAAATGACAGGTAAAATCTGCCCATACTCGTCTTTACCTGTCTTTAATATAGAATAAGCATTGTATCCCAACGCCGCCTCGTCTGGCGTTAAATGCGGCGGATTACCGCCCAAATTCCAGAGGCGCAAGATTGCTGCAATAATAATTATTACTAATAAAATTATTTTTATAACAATGAATCGATTCATCGAAATATACACTTATCTAACAATTTCGATACACTCCCGAACTCTCCTTTTTCGGCTAACGCCAGACCCTGAATACGCCCTTCAAAATTTCTGAACTCTTTAATTAGTTTATTCATTGCCTTAATTCCCAAACTTTCATTTTCGAATTTAACTAAATTCATGTGAGGTCTATACAAATCCAAAACATAAGGATAACCAAATTCCCTTATATTTATAGCTTCTGATTGCGAGTAAATCCCTTTTTCTATCTCCTCGTGATACTTTTCTCTCACGTGTCCCTCTCTAAGTAAATTAAGTTCTTTAACTAAATCTTCATGTATTTTCAAGATATCTTTTGTTTTTTTAAAGTTCACCCCCACATATCCCCAACCGCTTTCCAAGCCCTGAGACCACAGCTTACTGCCATGCAACTTATTAGAATAATTTTTGAGGGAAGATCTAATCTTACTTAAATTCTTTACCGGGTATTCGGCGTGGTAGATTGTAATGTGTGGTAGGTGATCTACATCTAACTTGAATTGGCATTTACCAAATTTTTCAGCTTCATTCGCTAGTCTGTATGCAAGTTTTTCTGATCTTTCATCTAGTAAAAATAAGACTCTTAGAGCGATAAATTTACTCATATATTTTCATAAATTTCAAACGCCAGATCGCCGTCCAGAAAATTGATTGTTTCAAACTTTTTCCAAATACCTGAAAAATCTTGACCTCCGGCAATCAATAAACATTTTGAGCTTTTGCAATCAACAGTTATTTTGCTTTCCAAAATAAACTTCCTTTCCCTCACTCTATCTTCCGTTATTTCCCAGTCATTAACAAAATAAAATTTGTCAAACCCATCCACCCACCACCAATTCGATTGATAAAAGCGAACGAGACTAGTATCCTTCAAATAATTTCCCGGGTCCCACTTTAAATAAAACAATATAAACTCATGCGGTTCACCATGTTTTTTTGTAATTAATATTTTGTCGTACTTGTCATAATTTTCCTTTACAAAACCTACCATTTCTTTATATCCGTACTGCCAACTGTCAGAATAATTAACCCTGTAATCATTAAAATAAGTCTGCATGTAACCTTCCAATGAAATAAGGACCAAGACAAGGTATACAAAAACAAATAAATGTTTGAATTTTTTTAAGAAAAACCCCAAGCCAAGGGCAGTCAAGATCATCGGAACAGGAAGAATGACAATAGACCGCAAAACATGGGGGGCCTCGCGGGTCAAGCTTGAAGCGGTTGGTGCCAAAAGTAACCAAACAATTAACAACCGTCCATATTTATAATTTCTGAATTTTAAAAATACCATCACCAGTCCCAAATAAAAAAACGGTAAATTAACCAAATGTAATAATCCACGCTCCGGAATACTGAATTGATAATTGCTTCCGCCTTCAAAAAACAAAAACCTCGGACCGAAATGCGGTATGTAGTTCTTTACAAATATGGGTACAAAATAAGTTACCTTATTACACACAAGTCTTGAGCAACCGTTGTTTCTGGCTTCATTAATTTTGGCAATTAGACCTTGATCCAATATTTGCACTTCACCGTAGCGCGCTTGGCCAATTGGGCGGGCAAGCTGCCAAAACATGGGCACTAAAAACACCAGTGCAGTGATTAGTGAACAGCGAATAGTGGATGGTGATATTTTATAAATTGCCAAGAATTTTTCACGATAAATAATTACTAAGGAAACTAAAAATAGTGGTACAAACACTCTAGCCGAGTTATAAGACCAAACCGATAAACCAAAAAAAAGCGAGGCAAATAACAAATAGTTTTTTGTTCTTAGCCCTCTTAGAAAAAAATAGGTGCCGGAGATAATGAAAAACACCGCAATATCAGCCTCGAGAGCTATCCTGGAAGTAAACAAACTCCAAGGCTCGACTGCCATGAGCAGGGCGGAAAGCGCTGCAAACGTTCGAGTGTATGGTGTCCGGTGTTTTTTACTATCAAATAGCTCTAAAACAAGAAAATAGGTAAACAAAATACTCAATGTCCCGGCAACTAGCGAAGGAAGCCGGACGGCGAACTCGGTCAAACCGAAAACGGCAATACCCGGGATGGATATATATACGTATGCCGGTAATTTATAATCGCCGTATGCTCTAAAAATTGTCGGCAGCTTATTTCCCCATTCATCATGGCCCGTTTTAAAAACCGAATAGGCATTATACCCGAGGCTTACCTCATCCCAATTCAAAGCCGGCGGTACTTGCGAAATTTGATAAATCCGCAGAGCCAGCGACAGTAATAGAATCAAAAAGATAGAGATGTTAGCTTTAATTAGCCGCATAATACTCTGCTTTACCGCGCACAATAACAACAGCTTCTTCGCCAGAAGGGTAGCTAAAAGAAATTAGTTTAGCAAGTTTATCGCCAAACTCCGACGGCTTGCCTACCAAATAGTGTGCCTCGTTTATGTCCAAATCCAATTCTATGTTTTTAAAAGTAAAATTGGCCAACTGATAAATGGGGATCTGGTCGACCCAATTGACTCCGTTAGCTTTGTAATCCCATCGCTTGCTTGCATTCTGGAAAAGCTCCGGGTCAATTTTTTTTGCAAAAGCGATATATATTTGAGGTTCGGACAACCCTCGACTAACAATCACCTTTTCATTTTTTCCTATATTTTCGCTTAGCCACTCGGCAACTTCCAAGTTACCATAAAGCATTCCCTGAGCAATAACCCTAGGAGCTACAAGAAAGTAGCCCTCAAGAAAAAAGTATAAAAACACAAAACTGGCGACAAATACGACCTTGTAGACCAGTTTACTAACACGTTCCCGATTAGCAAAAAACAAAATTCCCAAAGCGGAAAAAATATGAATGACAGGCAGCATTCCGGCGGCCCGATTGGCAGCATACCCTGACCCGCTGGTTAGTGCGGCAGGCATGGGAGAAACCAAAAGCCACACCAGCAAAACCTTAACGGCTTTAACTGAAAATAATTTACGAAAATGCACTAAAAATGCCAAAAGAAGCGGCAACTCAAGCCAAAAAAGAGCCCCCCGCCCGGGAAACATTCCATAAGTCGTTTCCGCAGCCCCGCTTGAAAAAAGAAATTGCGGCGAAAAGTAGCTAAAATAATTACCAGCAGCCATCCTCACCCCAACAAAATATTTATTGTGGACAAAGCGGGCAACCCAAGCGGGGGCACCGTTGGACAGGAGAGCGGCACGCGCTTGTGTAGCCGGTCCTAATGCAGTATTAAAAATATTGACCTCCGACACACGCGATCCCCCCCCTTGAAACATAGTCACAAAACCAAGAA
>Ga0155515_101_pt1 | contig 28703 bp, 27 predicted proteins | sample RifCSPhighO2_12_FD_107172 | JGI IMG/M metagenome (GOLD analysis project Ga0155515, IMG submission 107172) | Candidatus Woesebacteria bacterium RIFCSPHIGHO2_12_FULL_41_24 | reverse complement strand
GAGTTCTGTATTGGTGGACCTGCCGGGAATCGAACCCGGATTTCTGCAATGCGAATGCAGTGTTCTACCGTTAGACCACAGGCCCTGGTTTAATTCTCAATTCTCAAGCAACAATTTTCAAACAGAAACATAAGTTACTAATGAATTGTAAATTGAAAAGTGAAAATTGTAAATTTACTGCAGTATACTTAAGGGATTAAGGTAAGAGCCGTTATAGATAATCTCGAAATGTAAATGTGTACCCGTCGACCTTCCTGTGGAACCCATTTGACCAATGGCTGCTCCTCTGTTAACTGTTTGGCCTGCGACAACATAAATTTTCGATAAGTGGCCGTATAGTGTCCTATAACCATTTTTGTGATCGATCATGACACGGTTACCATAGCCATTATTATCGGGCCAGCCGGCGACGATAACTGTCCCTGCGTCAGCAGACAATACCGCCGGCGCCGCACGATTGGCGATATCAACTCCCTTGTGATACCAAGCAAAGCGCTGTGAGACCGACCCCGAAGTCGGCCAGACAAAACTGCCAGAAGCCACCACAGTGCCGGCATCGGGTGTAATTTGCTTCACACGCGCCACTGGCGACCAGAGTACAGCCTCGGGCATCACTCCGTCTGGAACAATTACGACCTGGCCGATCGCAAGCTCAAAAGTCTCATCATTAACAAACGCATTATATGGGAAGTCCACCACCGACTGGGCCGAAGAATCATATTTTTTGGCAATGGAATAGACCGTATCGCCCTTTTTTACTTTGTGCAATACTCCTGTAACGGGTAAAATTTCCAGAGTTTGCCCGAGTTTTATTTGATCGCGAGATTGAAGGTCGTTTTGCCAACGAATAGTATCCACCGAAACATCAAATTTTTCGGCTATCGAGCTTAAAGTATCGCCTTCTTGGACTTTGTACTCAACAATGCGGTCTCTTAATTTTTCGGATACGGAAGTCGAAATTGTCGGGTCGTCGGTTGCTGTGGTAACCGCACTTGATGGTGACGGTATCTCCCAAGGATCGATATTTGTCCCCGGAAACTCCTGTGCTACAACAGGAGCAATTACCACCCCCAAAGCTGCCAGCGAAGCCATCCCAGAATGAACAAATCTTCTTGCCATTTTACCCCGCTGTCTATACAAAACAGTTACAAAAAGCCTTTTAACATACTCAAAGCGCAAAAAGTGCCTTAGCGTGACCGAGTACAGGAAAGCACCAAGTTCGCGCCAAAACAATTTTACTTCCTCTAGAAAGTTAATCAGTTTTTCTAATGATGGGTCCATTTATCCTGCCCCCGAAGATAGCACATGAAATACACGGAAGCAAATCAGAGAGGTGTACAAAATTTTGCCTCACTTACTCGAGTATTCCAAATAGTACCTCTCGCGGTCGCTATGAACCTTTTTTAGCTGTTTTTCAATATTTCGAAGTGCCACTTGCAATTGAGGTTTTTTGCTGAAATCTATCACATTGACCACCTCCGCCCACTGTGTAATTAGCTGTCTTTCTCTGTTATCGAGCCCTTGTTTAATGTGCTGAAGCTGGACATGCGGGCTTAGCATCTGCCACTCCGGAAAAGTTGACAAATAACCGGGATCGTATTCTCCTAAATCGATTGCTTTCTGAAGGGTCATAAAGTCTGCTGGCTTAGAAAGTTTTGAAGAAGATATTGTCTCCCCTTTTTCCATTAACCTTTAGACAGGTTTTCCAAAAACTCTTTATTGTCTTCAGTTTTTCTAAGTCTCTCTAAAAAAGTATCCGTCCGCTCGTCTTCCGGAACCAAATCAATCGCCCGCCTCATAGTGTGGATTCTAGGCAAAAGCTCCCTTCCGTACAAAAGCTCCTCTTGTCTTGTCCCGCTTCTGGTAATGTCTATGGCAGGAAATATTCTTCTATCGGCGAGTTTTCGGTTTAGGTGAAGCTCCATATTGCCCGTCCCTTTAAACTCCTCATAAATAAGGTCATCCATCCGGCTTCCTGTTTCAACCAGCGCAGTGCCGATAATTGTTAAGCTCCCACCGTTTTCAATCTTTCTGGCCGCGCCGAAAAACTTTTTGGCGGGGAAAAGTGCTACCGGGTCAAAGCCTCCCGTGAGTGTTCGGCCGGAGGTAGGCAATGCCATATTATAGGCGCGGGCGAGCCTGGTTATCGAATCAAGCAAAATAATGACGTCGTGCCCCATCTCAACTAACCTTTTCGCACGCTCAAGCGCAAGTTCCGCTACCCTTGTTTGATTTTCGGGAGGGTCGTCAAAGTTACTTGCAGCCACCTCCCCTTTACCCCTTGTTGCTTCTTTCATGTTACGAGTAATGTCTGTTACTTCTTCCGGCCGCTCGCCGATAAGAACTGCCATCAAGTGGACCTCGGGAAAATTTTGGGCAATACCGGCAATGATGTCCTTCAATAACCATGTCTTGCCAGCTTTGGGAGGAGAAACAAGCAAACCCCGCTGGCCAAAGCCAATAGGGGCTACTAAATCGATTACTCTGGTAGTCAAAGTATCTTTAGTAGTCGCAAGCATAATCTGCTTATCCGGGTAAATTGCCGTCATTGTGTCATAATCGGGGCGGCTACCCAGTTTTTCTATGTCCGTACCGCTCACTGTTTCTACCTTAAGAAGACCCCAATAGCGCTCATTTTCCTTGGGTCGCCTTGCCTGGCCCCCTACAAGATCGCCTTTGCGCAGGTTAAACCGCCGAATTTGCGAACTTGAAATGTAAATATCATTTTCTGAAGGTGAAAACTTGGGGCGAAGAAGTCCTGAACCTTCGGAGGCAATATTAAGCACTCCCTGAACGTATTCCGTGGGAAGATTTGAATCCGGTAAAACCCGATTGTCGACAACTATACCTTCAGGCACGGAAACAGCTATTTGAGTTTCCTTGGTAGGTTCAGAGGCAGTTTCGGTTACTTTTTTAGCTCTTGCAGCCATAAATCATGAAATAAATAGAAAGAAAATTGAAAATCAAAAACTAAGCTTCTTGACAAGAAAAAAATGAACACAAACAATCCAAGAAGACAACAAAGCTATTGTAATGCCCAGGTAATGGGTTTGTCAAGAAATAAAACCTTAACCATGTTGACCCGATGTAGGTTTTAAATGACCAAATCTTAAAGTGTTATTGTATACTGCCTGAGCACCACTAACACCCTCTCCAGGGGCATCTTTTAGAATATTTTCTCCTCCAACTGGCGCTGGTGGTAAAGTTTCTAATCCATCTACTAATCGCGCAAATGGAGCCGCTAAAGGATGTCCTGTTTGTGCAGCACCTTCAGTATCTTCTTTTTCGTGATTTACCATATTCGATCACCCCTTTTGAACGAACTTTGTTACAAAGAGAGCGGGAAACACTTATTGGTGAAGAGGTCCAAAAAGACCCATTGTTTGGGTACTTAATGAATGTTCTTGATCTTCTCCAATAAGGGGGGCAAACAGAACCACCAGACCCTACCTTGAGAGAAAGATCTATTGCAGTCAGCTCAGTCCTAAGTGCTCAGTTAAAAGTCAAACATAACCTCAACGGAGGGGAACCGTTGGTCCATCCCCTTAAACTACAATGGGAAAGGATGACAGATCTTCTGGGAAAAACCATCAATACTTGCGGGCCTGAAAATACTACTCAGGTAATAAGAGCTTGGATCGTACACTGCGGACCACTGGCCGTCCAAATAAACAACGATTTATCCCAATTAGAACCAAACAGAAAGCGTACTGAAGCAATTGCTCTTAAACCTCCGCGTAGTGTACAGGCACTAGCCTTCCAAATTGCCTTCTGTAGATAAAATCGGCTCTACGAGGAGCGGGTAGATCGCCTGCCCTACAATCCACCCGTCCCTGCTAGAGCCGATTAAACACTTGACAAAACACCGCCACCAAGTCTAGTCTAATATGATTAGCATTTAGCCTGTCCTACCCCGCCCACAGCTACACGTTGCTGGCGGGGTTTTTTATTGACTGAAAATAGTCTACAACCCGATGTCAAGTTTGTCAAAACCTATAGTAGTTTTGATGACAAAAATATTAATACCTATAGTCAGGATCGATTGTGAAACAAAGCTAAACTTCTCTACTCCTTCGGTGTTTCGAAAAATTGTGGATAAAGTGTTATTAAACAGTTTAGCGGTTATCTTAAATACCTTTTGATTGCTTGGTTTAAAAACGAAACTTCTTTCGAATTAACAATTTGTCTGTAACCCAATCTTTTTGCTTCTTTTACTCTTTTCTCCTCCATTGCCACTTTTCGTACTTCACCAAGTAACCCAATCTCGCCGAAGGCGATAACGTTCCCCAGCGGCTTGTCAAAATAAGACGACGCGACAGAAAGAGCAATTGCAAGATCAGCCGCCGGCTCACGAACTACAATTCCCCCCGTCACATTCACAAACACGTCCCAGTTAAACAGGTTTAAGCCGCACCTTCTGGTTAAAACCGCCAGTATTAATTCCAACTTCTTTGCGTCAACTCCCTGGGCAATTCTTCTGGGAATGGGTAATTTTGTCGGAACCGCCAAAGATTGAATTTCTACGGCAATCGGCCTCGTCCCTTCCATTATCAAACCTTTGACAGACCCGGAAACACCCTTTTTTGCCGACCCTAAAAAGAAGTCGTCCGTCAAGTCAACCGGGATAAGCCCTTTGTCCTCCATCGAAAAGATACCGACTTCGTCTGTAGGACCAAATCTATTTTTGAGTGTCCGCAAAATTCTCAAGTTTTCACTTCTTTCTCCTTCGAACCAAAGTACCGTGTCGACGGTATGAGCCAAAATCGCCGGGCCTGCGACAGTCCCCTCTTTGGTTACTTGGCCCACAATAACAGTCGGTGTGTTTGTAAGCTTTGCAAATTGAGTAAGTCTATACGCCGATTCTTTAACTTGACCCACTGATCCCGACATTCCTGACAAGTCATCTGTCGTCATTGTCTGAATCGAATCCACAATTAGTAAAGAAGGTTTTTCTTGCCCAGCCACTTGGACAATAGCATCCACGTTAGTTTCTTCCAAAAGCTTTACACTTCTATTCTTTACTCCAAGTCTTTTGCCTCTAACGGCAATTTGGCCCGTCGACTCTTCACCTGAAGCATATAAAACGTCATCCAATTTATCTGCCATCTGAAGCAAAAGTGTCGACTTGCCGATGCCTGGCTCCCCCGCAACCAAAATTACTTGCCCCGGCACCAGTCCCCCACCTAATACCCTGTCTAATTCTGAAATGTTGGTCGAAACCCTGGAAGTTTTTTCAGAAATAACAGTAGCCAACGATACTGGTTTTGACGAGTTTGGCATTTTGGAAGTTTGGGTTTTTCGAGTTTTTAGAATTGAAACCACTGTTTCAACCAGGCTCCCCCACGAGCCACAGCTGGTGCACTTACCTAACCACTTGCCTGATTCAAAGCCACATTGTTGGCAAATAAAGACAGATGAAGTCCGCGCCATACTAAGTAATTATATCAGGGTGTTGGCGTCGCTGTTGCTGCCGGAGTCGACGTAGAAGTCGGAGTTGCCGCGGGAGACACAGTCGCGGTACTTGTCGGTTTTGGCGTAGGGGTTTTTTTCTCCACGCCCGGGCGCGAACCTGTAATTACTTCTATGTCAAAATCCCCCGACGGAGCGCCGCCGGCGACTTCAACGTCGGTATAAGCGGACTCCAATTTACTCACTACCTCCTCCTGCATACTTTGCGGGATTCTGTCCGAAAAGCTTACACTGGCACTCTGCCGGTCTTCGGAGTCTGCATTCCCAACTTCTATCTTTTCAAACCCGATCCCTGCCAATACCCCACGCAAATAAGCAGCCTCACCTACTATTCCGGTGCCATTTAGCACATTGACCAGAACTTCTTCCTTATCAATTTCGGGGACCGGCGAGGGGGTCTGCTCCTCTTCTACCGAAACGCTTTCCACCTGACCGCCGGACTCTATTTCTATTCTTTCTGACGAAGACCTGATTGTAAGAAAGACAAAACCTATTACACCGATTACCGGCAAAGCAACCAATAAACCCATAAGGACTTTGCGTGAACTTTTTTTAATTTGCTTTGGCTCGTTAGCTTCAACTTCGACAATTGGTTCTTGAATATTCTGATTAGTATCTAAATTTTGATCCATTGGCAACTTTGTTATTTGTTAGTTGTATAGCATTAAAAAAAACAAAAAGCAACTACTTGTAGCCAATAGGTTTTGTGGTGAGAACTATTCCGAGCGAAATCCTGCGCTCACCTTCGTCAACGCCCTCGATATAGCAGTTTACCTCTTGACCGATGTCTATTTTAGTGTTGGGCGGAATTTTTGTTAGGTGAATCAATCCCTCGACCCCGGGCTCCAGCTGGACAAAAACTCCAAAGTCGGTTTTCTTTGTAACCTTTCCTTTAATCTTTGCTTCGGGTCTATATTTATCCGTTATTTTACTCCAAGGATCCTCCAGCGCTTGCTTAATGGAAAGAGAGAGCTTCCCGTTTTTGGCATCCAACACTTTTACCTTCACTTTGTCGCCTACCGCCAAAACATCTTTGGGGTCCCTTGTTTTCTCCCAAGAAATCTCCGACACATGAACAAGCCCTTCCATAGAAACGCCTAAGGCTGTAATTTCTACAAAAGCACCAAATTTTGTTAAAGTTATCACCTTACCGTCATAAACCTTATCGCCATTTGAAATTTTTTCCAAGACTTCGTCTATCTTTTTAATTTCGTCTGCTTCAGAAACCCCGCGCTCGGAGATTACTAATCTGTTTTTCCGCTGGTCCACTTCCACAATCAAGACCTCCAGACGTTTGCCGACCAGAGAATCAAGCTGACTAAGCAATTTTTTGCTTATTTGGGACATGGGGATAAAGCCCGTTATGGAGTTTGTTTCGGCCGTAATTCCGCTTTCGGACACTCCCCTTACAACTACCGAGATTTTCTTCGCATCTGCCTTCGCCTGATTCAGTTTATCCCAAGCATCGTTTGCTGCAGTATCCCGAAGTGAAACGACGGTCTGGCCATCCGAGTTTTCCGGAATGACAACGGTTACGGTTATTGCATCCCCTTCCTTTATACTACCGACAAATTTTTTGGACTCTTCAAAAAAGGAGTCTTTTAACACTCCTTCGGTTTTCCCGCCAATATCAAACAGAGCATAGTTCCCACCGACTTCAATAACTTTTGCCCTTACCTTTTCACCAATAGAGAAGCTTTTGATTTTTTGCGTAGACTTGGCTAGCAAGTCCGCCATTGTAATGCTTTTTTTTGGGGTCACTAAATCTTTCCTTCTTTCTTTAGCTCTTAAGTCCCCCGGCCTTGACCTATTTTCGCGGTGAGTTGCCCCACAACTATCTTCGGCGCTGGTCTGTTTCACTTCTGTGTTCGGAATGGGAACCCCGTAGAACGGGGTAAACAGGTGGTTCCAAACCGCTCAAAAGACCGAAAGGCTTAAAAGCTAAACTTTTATTTTGTTCTTTGAAAACTGAAGAGAAAAATCGCAAATTAATTCGATCGATTCGTGCAAGGTAGGCTTAAGCAATTGACTTGCCTTCCACCGCCTGCCGATTAACCTGGTAGTCTGCCAGGGATCTGATGACGAGTCCTAATCTTGGAGTTGGCTTCCTACTTAGATGCTTTCAGCAGTTATCCGTTAGAAATGTAGCTACCCGGCGTTGCCACTGACGTGACAACCGGCACACTAGGGATTTCCCCCTCCCGGTCCTCTCGTACTGGGGAGAGCTCTCCTCAAGACTCGAACGCTTGTACCGGATAGAGTCCGACATTAATGTAACAATCACATTTCGCTCGTTTTTACGACTGAACGAATTATCAATCCTCATAGTCACCTATGAGATCAGACTATATCTTAACCACTTCGCTAATTCTAGCTTCGCAGCTTCTGGCGTATAGTCGTTGGGGATTCTAGGTTAAATAAGATTTAAGTATTTGCTCTTTGGTAACCCTCCTTTTCTGGGTATTCATCGAATAAGCAATATTTAAAATCTCTTGGATTCCAATTTTATTAAGATGCTCTTTTCTAACTACGATATCAATAACTCGTTTAAACTTCTTAAAAGCACCCTTTTTGATAACTAATTTATTATCAAAAAATGGAATTACTTTGTCTTTTAAACTTATTAAGTCTCTTACCACAAATGCAAGTGACTTGTCAGTTTTATCTGTTTGACTATTAGCTTTTATATAACCACAAGATAATCTCTTTTTCAGTTCTTCCAAAACCGTCTTCCCGACAGGGTTTTGGGAAACTTTGAAAAAATAAATAACTTGCCATCCTGATTTTGTTTCTTTCGAGGGAACTATACCAATATAAAACATTCCCTCTCCTTCAACAAAACCAATTAGATAGTCATCCGACAAAGACATAACCCAGCCTTTCCTGCTGATAGTCTCAGGTTTATCATTTTCACTAGTCAATAAATTATATACTAGTAGATAAACATTTTACGAGATTTTCCAGCATATAGCCAGATTTATATCCCTTCATTCATATTTGGACAAAAAAACAACTTCTCGAATATCAAAACGTCTAAAGGGTGAGACCGCTTGGACTATTCACTGTCTCGCGACGTTCTGAACCCAGCTCACGTACCACTTTAATGGGCGAACAGACCAACCCTTGGGAGGTGCTCCCCCCCCAGGATGTGATGAGCCGACATCGAGGTAGCGATCCGCGCCGTCGATATGGACTCTCGGGCGCGACTACTCTGTTATCCCCGGGGTAGCTTTTATCCGTTAAGCCCCGTGTGCACCCATTGCACATCGGGGGATCACTAAGACCTGCTTTCGCACCTGCTCCACCCGCCGGTGTTGCAGTCAAGCCAGCTTAATGCCTTTATACTTAACCTACGATTTCCATCCGTAGTAAGCTAACCTTTGTACCCCTGCGTTACCTTTTAGCAGGGTACCGCCCCAGTAAAACTGCCCATCTGACACCTTCCTCAAACCTGTCTGCAAGGCTTATGAGTAAAGATTTGACACATTTCAAAGAGAGGTATCACATTATTGCCTTACGGCTCCCTCCTATTCTTGACAATTAAAATGCACAAACCAATGCCAGACTACAGTAAAGCTCCACGGGGTCTTTTTGTCCTGGTACAAGTAGGCCGCGTCTTCACAGCCAACGCAATTTCGCCGAGTGAATCTTCAAGACAGTTGCTAGCTCGTGACGCCTTTCGTGCGGGTCGGAACTTACCCGACAAGGAACTTCGCTCAGAAAATGTTAACTCTATGTTTCCATAGAGATCGGACTATATCTTCCCTTCGATTTTACTCAGGGCCTAGCGTATAGTCTCTGGGGATTCCAATCTTTAAAAAAGTGATTTAATAGACGAGCGGAGGCACTAATTTTTTTGTAAGTGTATCTCCTCTATTGTCTACATTGCCATACTCCTATGGGGATACAAATATATCCAAGGCGGAAATGCGCTCATATCTTAAAGTTAAGATAAACACCACCTCCTTTTTTAAATTGGTCTTTCCTGCTGATTGTCCCTACTAGAAGCTTTGTTACTTGATGTAATCATCTACAGGACGATCATACCATAGTAGCTTCTGTTTAACAGGATATTCCAGCATATAGCTAGGTTTTACTACGGCAACGATTTCATCCTTTACCGTAGAACAGTTATAGTTACTGCTGCCGTTGACCGGAGCTTCAGTTCAAAGCCTCCCCGATTAAATCGGGGGACCCATCCCCTTAACTTACCGGCACTGGGCAGGCGTCAGCCCGTATACCGCCTCTTTCGAGTTTGCACGGACCTGTGTTTTTGATAAACAGCCGACTAGCACTCTTTAGTTGCAACCCCCGATTAAATCGGGGGCAACCCATCTCCCGAAGTTACGGGTAGTTTGTTTGCCGAGTTCCTTAAAGATCCTTCTCTCGCTCACCTTAGTCTTCTCGACCATCCCACCTGTGTTGGATTACGGTACGGCTCACTTTAAGTCTTGTTGCGAGTCTTTTCTTGTAAGTTGAATTGTATGAAATCCCCCATCTTTCGACAGGATCTGCATCACTGCTCAATTGATCACCCCGAAAGTTTTTCTGTTCGGGACTATTTAACAACTTGCACGAGGCTTCACGTCCTCGCTTCAATCATCCATCTTCGTCAACCCCCAACTAGCATCCCGATAAATCGGGACGCTCTTGCGACTTAAAATAAGTAGCAGAATTTTGACTGCTTGTCCATCGACTACGCCAAACGGCCTCGTCTTAGGAACCGACTAACCCGTCGTGGACGAACCTCGCGACGGAAACCTTGGGAATTCGGTGTGCCTGATTCTCACAGGCATTGTACGCTACTCATTCCGGCATTCTCACTACCAAAAACTCCACCCCGATTTACATCGGGACTTCACTGTAATTGGTACGCTCCCCTACCAAGCAGCTTGCGCTGCTTTTCTATCTTCGGCACTACCTTTAATCCTCGATAAATTTTAGGCGCCACATTCCAGTCGACCAGTGAGCTGTTACGCTTTCTTTAAAGGATGGCTGCTTCTAAGCCAACCTCCTGGTTGTCTGGGGAATACGACTTCCTTTTAAACTTAAGTAAACTTACGGCCTTACGGCCGAAAGGTAAATTTAGAGGCCTTAGATGAGAATCTGGGTTGTTTCCCTCTCGCCACACGAGCTTAGCCCCGTATGACTGTCTAGCCGCTACATTTAGAATTATTCGGAGTTTGGTTGAACGTAATCGGTTACCCTCTCACACCCATCCAGTAGCTCTACCACTTCTAAATTTCAAACGGCCACGGTCCCTATAGACCTTTCGGGGAGAACCAGCTATCTCCAGGTTCGCTTGGCATATTACCGCTAGCCACAAGTCATCCGATGTTATTGCAACAACAACCGGTTCGGGCCTCCCCCCGATTTTCATCGGGGTTCACCCTGCTCATGGCTAGATCACCTGGTTTCGGGTCTGCCATACTTTCTTTTTTTCGCCCTTTTAAGACTCGGTTTCCCTACGCCTCCCCCCGCTCGGCGGGGTTAGACAAAAAAGCACGGCAACTCGCCGGATCATTCTTCAATAGGCACGAGATCACTCACGCATAGCGTGAGAAATTCCAATTCTCAATTTACAATTCTCAAACAAATACCAATAATTAAAATTCAAATTTTGAAAATTTAAACATTGAAAATTCATTGATTATTGATCATTGAACATTGAAAATTCTCGTGCTACGCACGAGCTCTCTCGGTTTGTCCGCAAACAGTTTCAGGTTCTATTTCACTGGGCGTCCCGCCCTTCTTTTCACCTTTCCCTCACGGTACTAGTTCACTATCGGTCTTTGTCTCATATTTAGTCTTGGAGGATGGTTCCCCCGGATTCCCACAGTGTATGTGCACCGTGGTACTTGGGATACCTCTAGAGGCAAACACCATTTTGTATACGAGGCTTTCACTCTCTATGGCCGGCAATTCCATGCCGTTTTACTATAGTGTTTACTCCCACATTGAGGTCCCGCAACCCCTCACTCATGCAAGCACGAATAAGGTTTAGACTATTGCCGTTTCGCTCGCCGCTACTAAGGCAATCTCGATTGATTTATTTTCCTCCGGGTACTTAGATGTTTCAGTTCCCCGGGTTCCCACAACCGCAACTAATACGCTCCGCGTATTACATACGAATTTGCGGAATAACAAAATTCCAAATCTCAAATTCCAAACAATACAAAATTATCAAAATCTTAAATTCTAAATGTTTTTTTAAATTTAGAAAATTGAAAATTTGAATTTGTTTGAAAATTGGAGTTTGAAAATTGAAAATTCCGAGTTCATACGCAATATGCGAAGCGACTTCATCACGGTGTAACCGAGGATGAGCTCGGTTGGGTTTTCCCATTTGGACACCGCCGGATCAAAGCTTCGTGGCAGCTACCCGACGACTTTCGCGGCCATGCACGTCCTTCTTCGGTGGACAAAGCCAAGGCATCCACTGTCTGCGTACTGTAAATTAAATTTGCGACCTTTTCTCTCCAGATGTCAAAGAGCAAAACAAATTAGTGATTGGTGATCGGTGACTGGTGATTAGTATTCGTTTCTAGTCACTAATCACTGCTCACTAGTCACTAATTTTGTGGACCCGGGCGGGGTCGAACCGCCTGCCTCGTCATTGCAAATGACGCGTTCAGCCAGTTAAACTTCGGGCCCGTTTCCTTGTCTTTACTTGTAAATCTGCAATTTCTCTATTTAGACTCTCAAGGTAATTCTCCATCACCTTGACTTCGCTGTGCCTAAGTTCGCTCGCTGCGCTTTCGTGTACCACACCCCGGTAACCTATCATTAAGCGCTTAAGTCGCTCCTCAGCTTTCGCCTTTTTAGTCAAGAGCTCAGTTAGTTTTGACTTACTTGTCATCTGCCTTAAACTAATAAACCCCGCCTCTAAGCGGGGTTACCAAAAACACTAATCTTCAAGTTTCAGACACGAAATTCCTTGACTACTTTGATTAGATTTAGTATTTCTTTAGTCATTAAGTAACCAAAACTTTAAGGGCAAAAGCGATTATACCACTAATCGCTGAAATCCGTCAAGGGCTTGTAGCGCCCGACTTTATTAACTTAATCTCAGATTCAATTGCTTCCAAATGCGCTACCAATACCTGATAATTATTCAAGTTGTCAAAATAGACCGTACTTTCATGCCCCGGCCATACTTCCTCGTTTTCATTTTCTTCTTCTAATTTCTTTTTGGCTATATCCATTTTTTTTAATATTTCAGTTCTTTTATTTTGAAGTGTTTTTAATTTTTTGTTTTCCATACATCTTTATCATGATTTGTCTTATTCAAAACTGTGGACTCTTTACGAAAAAATACGGACTGAGTTTCAAAGGTAGCGCTGCGAGTGCCCCCTTTATCCTGAGCTTGTCGCAGGAACCCACTCGCAGCGCCATCTTCACGCTCGGCTTTCGGCCTCGCTTACTGCGAAGCAGCAAGCTTTGCTTATGTTTCGCGCGCGCGATTTTCGCTCGGCTCCGCCGAGCAATTAAGAAACTATCTATTAGAATTCTCTAATTCTTTAGATGCCGCTTCAATCATTTTTTGGGTACTCTCTTTGAAGGCTTCGTTAAGACAATCCTTAAGTTTATTTGGTAGAGTTGTTATATTAGTGGATGGTCCAATTTGAATATCGATCACCATAGGTTCCGCGGTTATAGTGACTGTAATATCATTTTGTTTTACTGTTGTCACAGTGCTCCTGAGGGTTTGTGCAACTTCTTGAAAACCCTTAACCATCGCTTTTGTCTTTTCGTTATTGGGAATATTTTGATTATGCATAATCTGATTATATATCATTTCATTAATAAGTGTGCGGCGTTATTAACTGATACCGCAGTAAGAACAGAATTCCAAAATCTCATAATATTGTTGTTTATTGGAGTTGTTTCTCCATTCAGCATTTTGTTTCTTAACAGTTCCATTGCCGTAATTTGCCCGGCAGCCACCCCCATTTTTGCTAATCCCAAGGCAACCATACCTCCTTTGTCAAGGAAAAAACCAGCAACCGGATTTTGTTCCATAGCACCAGGAACTGTTTGAAAAGCCGCATATGTTGTCAGAGTATCTACTGCTTGTACTGCCACCATGAGACCAAGTTGGGTAAAATACACTCTCTTTTCTGGCGGAAGACTATCCCATTTTTGAGAAAGGCGCTCAATAAATCTTGTAGCTAAATTAGAGGGATTTTGTTGAGCTTCCAGTTGAACGTCTTGTATAGTTTCGTTAGCATTTCCCATACAGATTGAATTTTATTGTTCTAATCATACCATTTTTTATGACTATTGTTTTCGATGAAAAATATTATATATTAAAAGTGGAACCAACTTTTAGGAATTGCTTTTTTGATGGCGCAATCGGACAACAGAACACAATTCTTGTTGAGTCCACCGGTTGCGCCTTTAAAGTTTAAGAAAATAGTTCTTTAAAATTTTTGTGTTTTTCTTTTGATCTCGCCAAAGGCGGGATGTCCGAGCCGACTTTTTACGAGGCCGAAAGCCGAGCCCTTCGACTGCGCTCGGGGTAAACTAAAAAGATGGCGCTGCGAGTGGGTGGACTCTTTACGAAAAAATACGGACTGAGTTTCAAAGGTAGCGCTGCGAGTGCCCCCACCCACTCGCAGCGCCATCTTCACGCTCGGTCTTCGGCCTCGCTTACTGCGAAGCAGCAAGCTTTGCTTATGTTTCGCGCGCGCGATTTTCTCGCCCTTCGGGCGAGATTAGGTAACTATCTTGGTTGAAAAGCATCTCCCGTTCCGTACGGCCCTTGTTGATATTGGTGTTTTTCTAAGGAGCTGAAAAATGTGTCCACAGCTCTAGTATCATACTTCCCCACTTTACCTGCTTCCTCTAGTTTAGTTCCAGAGATTATAAAAAATCCGTCTGCCTTTATTCTACGCATGCCAGGTAAACCACCTTGACTATCGAGTCCTACAAACGTTTTTTGGTAGAAATCCTCTAGTAGATCAGGGTTTTTTGAAATTTCTCCCAAAAATTCTGTCATCGCTCCACTTGGAAGCTCTGTCGAGGCGTGTGCTGGTGTACACCACCCTCTTCCGTCAATCTGTTTTCTATCTTGAAAAAAATAAATTGTTAATATCGAGTTTCCATGATCAGTTTCTGATGGAGTTACACTTACAACATGTGAGTTTATTAAATCTGGTAATTTATCTTGATTACTGTATATAATAGTTGAATGCAGTTGTGAAACATTGTTTTCGAGTGGAGAAAGACGCATTTGATCGGGTCCATGATCGTAGAAGCCACCAACATAAGATCTGTTAATTTCCACGCCGTTAATTTTTGATCCGGCAGGAAGTTTGCCTTGTGCATTTTTTCTAACAACCGCTTTTGCAAATTTCTCAACCGAGGATTTTAATTCTTCTGGATTTCCAGTCGCTATAACAGCTTGAGAATTGCCTGTTGTTTCTGCGGGCTGCAATGATCGAATCGCAGCATCTTTATTTTCGCTCATGATGAAATTATAACACATTTTCTCATTTCAAAACTTTTTTACAAAACACTTGTTTTTTACTATTTGTTTTTGCTATATTTTTATTGTGACCAAGTTTATCGAACGGATTTTTTGATGGCCGCTTTGGGCAAGTCCGTTCGGATTTGGTCACAACCAGAGCGGCCATCATTTTGGTTTTTAAAATTTTTGAGTTTTTCTTTTGCACTCAAAAATATCAATTTTTGAGTGTGTCCGAGCCGACTTTTTGCGAGGCCGAAGACCGAGCGTGAAGATGGCGCTGCGAGTGGGTGGGGGCACTCGCAGCGCTACCTTTGAAACTCAGTCCGTATTTTTTCGTAAAGAGTCCACAGTTTTGGAGAAAAAGGATCGTTGGGAATGGCGCTCGCCACGCCCGCGACCGTGGCGAGCGCTGCAAAGCCCTGTTTATATACGCAAAAAAGCCGCCGCAAATAAAAGAGAGAAAAGAAAAACGCAAAAATTTTAAGAAAGAAAACAAAACCATGATCAAATATATCGCCTACTGCCGAAAATCAACAGACGAGAAGGAAAAACAGGTTTTGTCGATCGAATCTCAGATTGAGGAACTGAAAGAATTTGCAGCCAAGGAAAAATTGCATGTCGTTTGCTTCTTAACAGAATCCCGAACCGCCAAAAACTTGGGAAGGCCAGTTTTTGAGGAAGTCATCCAAAAAATCGAAAAAGGAGAAGCAAACGCAATTTTGAGTTGGCATCCAGATCGTTTAGCCAGAAATTCTGTTGATGGCGGAAAACTCATCTATTTGCTTGATACTGGTAAATTACTTGACTTGAAGTTTCCTACTTTCTGGTTCGATAACACCCCGCAAGGGAAATTTATGCTTTCAATCGCCTTTGGTCAGTCCAAATATTATGTGGACAACCTGTCTGAAAACGTAAAACGAGGCAATCGGCAAAAATTGCGCAAAGGAATTTTACCCAATAAAGCACCTTATGGATATTTGAATGAACCAAGGCTACGGACAATCGAAGTTGATCCCATAAAGTCCAAAATCGTCAAAAAAGCATTTGAGCTTTTCGCCAAAGGCGAAAGCTCTTTTGCCAACCTTGCCCGATTCTTCCAAAAATTTGGCATAACAAGATACAGCGGTAAAATGCTTCATCTCGATACTGTCAAACGGATTTTGAGTAACAAATTTTACATCGGGGTAATCAACTTCGGCGGTGAAACCTACGAAGGAACACACAAACTTTTTATTCCGTCTGACATATTCGAGAAAGTCCAGAAAATTCTTGAGGATCGGGAACATCCCAAAAATAATAAACATAACTTCACCTTTTTAGGATTAGCCAGATGTGCTGAATGTGGTTGCGCCATTACCGCCGAAGTTAAACACAAATGCTATCCCTCAACTAGAGGAAACGTGGATTACATTTACTACCGCTGTACCAAAAAGAGAACTGATTGTTCGCAAAATTATCTGCGAGAAGAACTTGTAGAGTTACAATTGCGGGCAATTGTAACTAGATCCGCTTTGCCTGATTCATGGGCTAAGCTGTGGTTGGAAAGATTGGATAAAGAAGGAATGGAAGAAAAAAGAAATAACGAAACCTCTATTTTCAAATTTTCTTCTGACATCCAGGAAATTGATCAAAAACTGGACAGGCTTCTTGAAGGCTATCTTGACCAAATCGTTGACCCCCAAATGTATCAACAAAAGAAAAACGAATTAGTAGAGCTAAAAATCAAATGCAAAGAGAAAATAGTTAGTATTTCCAAAAACGGAAGTGAATGGCTCGGACTAATGAAGGAATTTATAGAAGTGGCCGCTGATGCGGCCAAAATCGCGCGCGCGAAACATAATGGCGAAGAATTATCATTCTTCGCCAAAAAAGTCGGCTCGGACTACTCTTTACTTAATCGGCGGCTTTTTTGCGTATATAAACAGGGCTTTGCAGCGCTCGCCACGGTCGCGGGCGTGGCGAGCGCCATTCCCAACGATCCTTTTTCTCCAAAACTGTGGGTGCGCCTGGGATCGAACCAGGGACCTCTTTCTTATCAGGAAAGCGCTCTACCACTGAGCCACGCACCCAAAAGGCGAAATCTATTATATAATAATTCTATGGAAAACTTAACTACACTTGTCTTAAAGCTTCCCAGAAATACTGAAGTAACCCCTGAAGCCGCACAAACATTTTTGGCGTCGCTTACCCAACTTTCATCTATTAGTTTTTTGGAAAAGCTGCGCGGAAAACATAAAACAAAACTGAGCCTTGAGATACTTGTTTTTAACCAGCAAATCCAATTTCAGGTCACATGCAGTAACTCTCTGGTTTCTTATGTCGAAACGCAAATCCAATCAAGCTATCCATTGGTAGTCATTCAAAAGCAAAAAGAAGATCCCGCCAAGTCTGCCGATTTGATTGTCTGGGAAGCAAGGCTTAAAGATTCCCAAAACTACCCCCTAGCGACGTATACTGCTTTCAAAGATATAGACCCAATCTCGTCTATTCTTTCAGTTTTAGCAAAGTCGGAACCCGGGGAAGTTACTCTAGTTCAGTACGCCCTTGCCGGCACCCCACAGGGGTGGAGGGCATCAATCGAGTACAAAATTGAAAAAGGGATCGTAAACAAAGATGGTATCAGGTCAGAGCTTCCCGACCGCGAAATCTTGAGAGAAAAAATATTGTTTCCGGCGTTTAACACGACGGTTCGAATCGCATCCAACAAAAGCGAGACTTTGAAAGAACTTTCAAATGCTTTTGAAGTCGTGACCAGACCGAACGCTAACTCAATCAAAGCAGTCAGGCCAAATTCTCTCCTTTCAGGTTCGCCCGTTAAGGCTCTTTTAGAGCGCCGCGTCTCGGGAAATCAGATACTAAACATCGCTGAACTGGCGACTTTATGGCACTTGCCAAGTGAAAAAATCAAAACGCCGACAATTGCCTGGGGTGTGTCGGTTTTGTCCGAACCGCCGGAAAATTTGCCCGCGGCAATTACTGCAAGTGAGGATGAAAAAAGAGAAATCAATTTCTTTGCCAAAACCGTTTTTAAAAATAAAGAAACAATATTCGGAATAAAAAATAGTGACCGCCGCCGCCACATCTGGTGTATCGGAAAGTCCGGCACAGGAAAGTCCACCTTAATTGCAAATATGGCAATTGATGATTTTAAGAAAGACAGGGGTGTTGCCGTCATTGACCCTCATGGCGACCTCATTGAAATACTCCTTGACTATGTGCCCCGCTCCCGAATTAACGACGTTGTTTATTTTAATCCTGCAGACCGCGACTACCCGATTATTATTAACAGTCTGGAAGTGACCAATAAAGAAGAAGCCGAACTTGTTGTCTCGGGGATTGTTTCCATCTTCTATAAAATTTTCGGCCACTCTTGGGGGCCGCGCCTCGAGTATATTTTGCGAAACACCCTGTTGACACTCACCGAAATACCAAATACAACCTTAAGCGACGTTGTTACAATTCTCACCGATAAATCTTTCAGAAACAGGTTGGTTGCCAAAATTGAAGACTCTGTCTTAAAACACTTCTGGACCGACGAATACGAAAGATGGAAACCAGAGACCCAGCAGGAAGTCATAAGCCCGATACTAAATAAAGTCGGCCAGTTTGTCTCCTCGCCTCTGATCCGCCGCGTCATCGGTTCACCCAAAAGCTCTATCGATATTGAAAACATTATGAATGAGGGGAAAATACTACTTGCCAACCTTTCTCAAGGTCGACTCGGTGAAGACAACTCGGCTCTTCTTGGCGCAATGGTCATTACAAAATTCCAACTTTCAGCAATGCACAGAGTTGCAATACCGGAGAAAAACCGGAAAGACTTTTATCTTTATGTCGATGAGTTTCAAAACTTCGCGACAACCTCATTCATTAAAATTTTGTCAGAAGCGAGAAAGTACAGACTCGCACTTATGCTCGCCAATCAATATACGGCCCAAATCCCCGAGGAAGTCAAAAGCGCGATTTTGGGCAACGCCGGGACAATCGTTTCTTTCTCGGCTGGAGCCGACGATGCGGCAACACTAAAGCGCGAATTCGCCGAAGTCTTTAGCGAAAGCGACCTTGTAAACCTTGACCGGTACCAGGTCGCGGTCAGACTCACTATTGACGACAAAATTATGCGGCCATTCCTGGCCACAACACTACCCCTTCCAAAGTCAATAAACCAAAACAGAGATAAAGTCATCAAAGTCTCCCGCGAGCGCTGGGCCCGTAAGGTTCAGGAGAATGAACCACGGGCTGAAGCAAAAAAAGCTAAAGAGGTTGAGAGCACTCCAGACAAAACAATCTATGACTCTGAGGTATAATACTTTGGTATGAGCAAAAAAGCTGCAATTAAAATCTGGCGGGAGGGAGCAAAAAGAAATTTTAAAATTGCTCAAGACATGTTTAAACTCGGCCATTTCGACTGGGCTTTGTTTTTAGGACAACTTGCTCTTGAAAAACTGCTTAAAGGCTTAGTTACAAAAAAAACCGACTCTGCCCCACCATATATCCACAACTTAGTAGGATTGGCAAGTGCAGCAAAAATTGACTTGACCAAAAATCAAGAAAATGAACTGGCAGATATTACCAAATTCCATGTTCAAGCCAGATATGACGAAATAAAATATAAACTCTACAAAACCGCAATAAGGGAATATACATCTAACTGGTTCAAAATTATTAGAAGGTATTACAAGTGGCTCGAAAAACTTTATTAAAAGGCAAGCCAGTCGACTTGGCAAGAAAATATAAAAAGGTATTACTGGAATCCGGTGTTCCTGTAGATGAATTAATCCTTTTTGGTTCCCACGCTAAAAAGTCAGCAAGGTATGACAGCGACCTGGATATCTGTGTTGTTTCGCCTATCTTCGGTAAAAAACCGTTTGAAGAAATGATGAAACTAGGACGGATCGCTCTCAAAGTAGACAGCATGATTGAACCACACCCGTATAACCCGAAGGACTTCAAAAACAAATATGATCCGCTTGCTTCCGAGATTAAAAAGACTGGTATTAAGATAACGTAAATAGACCACCCTATAATACTTGACTTATATACCTTTTTGTGCTATAATTAAGGTGTATCAAAGATAATCGATATCTTGATTTTTAGGCTTGTTTTTGATATAATTACAATGTATCAATAAAGTCCCATAGTATTGACAAAAGAGACTTTAGGTGATATAATAACAAATATAGTAAAGCTTTAGAGGGCTGAACTAGCTGATCGTTAGTTAGTTCAAAGTTAGTTAGAATTTTTAACTAGCCGCACTCTGTGCGGCTTTTTTTGTTCAGGGAGGTGTGGAGGTAGGACACAAGTCCCTCTAAATTATAGGGACAAAACCTCTAAAGCGTGTTTTGCCTCCACTCTCCCCTGAATAAGGGGTTTATTAAAGCTCTCGGCGAAGCTCTTTTATCTAGATTTGCCTAGATATAAAGGTGTAACCCGAAGCGATAGTACTTTAACAAGAGAGATTGAAACAATTGTCTTAAATAGACAAATTTGCCCTTGCTTGACGCAAAGTACCAAGCGGAGCGCGCAAGGAAGTTGAGATTGCATAAAAGTCAATCTATTTGATGATGACGGCCACCTGGGTGAATTTTCTCAAGTTTTTGGATGCGTGAATCAAATTGATAATCTCGAAGTATATTATCAATACCATCAACAACAGCATCTACTCCCTCGTGGACATATTTTTTGATATTCTTTTCCGTCTGATCAAGATCAGATTTCGTGTCTTGTCTAAGTTGATCAAGATCAGATTTCGTGTCTTGTCTAAGTTGATCAAGATCAGATTTCGTGACCATCCGGTCAAAATCAGGCTTTAAAGCCTTTCTGATTTTTGCCACATCGTTATCGGTTATCATACTTTTAAAGATAGATTAGTTTTTATACTTAGTCAATCACAAATTTCAACTTTCCCGCGCGTTCCGTTTGGAAGCCGCAAAAGCAGGCAGGGGCAGGCTGCTAAGCGGCGACCGACACGGGCGCAAAATCCAAATTTCGAGGAGAAAAAAAATGAACGCCATGCGTTCACTGTTAAAGAAGGTCGTCGGAGCCGCAGGGCTCATTGGGTTGCTCTTCGGAGCAACACAACCGGCGTCGGCCGAGGAACCCGCCGGGCACTGGGAGTGTTCATGTCCTCCCGAGTACAGTTTGGTGGGAAACCCGCCGGACGTGGTCTGTGTTTGTGATTACGACCCGACCGACGTTCGGCCGGCTAAATGCGTGTGGGTCTCTGACCCCACGCCCGAGCCAACCGAGACGCCCGGCAGCACGCCCGAGCCAACCGAGACGCCCGGCAGCACGCCCGAGCCAACCGAGACGCCCGGCAGCACGCCCGAGCCGTCGGCATCGCCGACGAGCTTCCCCCTCCCGGAAACGGGGGGAGGCGGCGCTTCGCCGAGCAATTTCCTGGCCGATGTGGCCAAGGCGATTGCTCTCGTGCTCGTGGCAGTCTTCGGACTGCCGCGGGCTCTCAGGCTGGCGCGCGCCATCCGGCGGCGCTAACGGGCGGGAAGCTCACTTTTCTCGCCCTCTAGGGCGGGCTTCCTCAAAGTAAAGAGGGCAAACGAACTCATTGGCTGGCCGCCCCCGAGGCGACCGATCTGATCGGGGGTGCCCCCGGCCAGCCTTGAGTTGCGGGAGACAGTTGTTTCGTCTCTCCCCGTCCGCAGACTTGCGGACAGCAGCTTTTTTGTTTCGGCAAACTTGCCGACTTCCCGCATAGCGGGATTTTGGCGACACGCCGTAAAACAAGAGAGCTTTCGGGGGAGAAAGAATTTGAAAGATCAAGGTTTTGATTAGGGTGAAAGCACAGCGCTTTCATATTTGCACTCATCGTGCAACACCCTTTTCATCACCTCCTTTCTTTTCTTTCTCTCCCAGTTGTTTTACCGATTAAATCGGTACTGATGAGGCCTTCGATGGTTCGACTTTGCTCACCACTCAGGCCGAAAACAACGAAATTTGCACATTGAAATTCATTCAAATTGACAGCAACCAGCTTACTAAAGTAAAATGTTAGGCATATGACGCAGGTTGTTACAGTCGAAAAAAAATTACTTAAAGATATTCTCTCCCAGCTAATCGCGTTGAGACGCGAGGTAAGGGCTATTAAATCTGGGCCAAGATATGGGAGTGATGAATGGTGGGAAAAGGAAACCACAGAGGCTTTGGAGGAAGTAAAAAAAGGAAATGTCGTCAAATTTGACTCTGTTGAAAAACTGATTCAAGACCTGCACTCGTGACAATATCCCGAACCAAGAAGTTTAAAAAGCAATATAAAAGACTTCCTTTTGCTATTCAAAAACAGATAGACAAACAACTTTCTAGCCTCGCAATAAATTTTCGACACCCCTCCCTAAAATCAAGAAAGATGAGCAGGGAAAATGTCTTTGAAGCAAGAGTAAGAAAAGGTTAGCGAAATAACCATGCTCACCGTCGGACAGCACGACGAAGGGCTTGGCAAAAACTAAAAATACCCCTACCTCCCTCGCAGTATTCAAATCTTAATCCGTTCGACAGGCTCAGGATTGAAGTTTGAAAAATTGCGAAATTAAAAAAACACTAACATGATACAATTAGCCGTGAGGAATTATGGCTAATATAAATGATCCAAACATGTCAGCAGAACATTCTATACCAGTACACCGCCCTGAGGAAGTCTATCACAGCTATTCTATTGGTGCGGAAGTCAAAGCCCTCAAAGAAGAAATCAGAGAGGGCACTTCTGCGTGGTCAGACGTTGTCAGCAAACTGACTGATAATATCTATCAAGGTAAATCCAAAGAATTTGTCGCAAACTTCGCAACTTCGTGGATAATTAAAACCAGAACTGCTTTACTGAAAGAATCTAACGGAAATGAGGAAATTGCAGCTAACGCAGAAACAGCTTTGACAGGTATTTTGAAAAACTATTTAGACAAAGCTTCAGATGAAGATATTTCCAAACTTAAGCAATATAGCGGAATTCTGGACCTTCTTGCAGGAGAGGCTCTAGTTAAAGAGTATCAAAGCTCTCCTAATCCAGTTTATAAAACAATCGTTGAAGATCTCTCAGCTGCCAAAGAAAAAACGGTGTCGGCTCCTGATAGGCGCAAGAAATTGCGACTGGCATTTGCCAGTGTATTAGCTACAGCAGCGGGAGCGCTTGGATTAGGACTAGCTTTCTCAACCCAAGCAAGTGCTGCTGCGGAACCAACAAAACCAGGCGCAACCGAAGCTTACATACCACCTACACAAGCGCGAGGTTTTACATATGCCTCAACGCCGACTCCCATCCCGTCGGAAACGCCAACACCGTCAGCAACGGCCACAGAAACACCAACCGAAACTGAAACCGCAGCACCTAAGGAACCTTTAAAAATCAACGGCGTTGACTTTGAAAAGGAACAAAATATTAAAATGGTTTTTTCGCTAAATGACGGAAGGAAAGTCGAACTTTCGTTCCTTTCAAAAACTCTGTTTGGAAAAGCCCCGACACAAGACGAAATAGAAAGGTTTTATAATGAAGATTTTGCACCAGGTGCGGGAGCAGGATTCGCTGTGCCAGACAAATACGGGAACGTTATCCTAGCCTTGCACTCCGGTCGAGATGTGGCAACAGGAAGGGAGCTGGAAGCAGAGGCACTTAGGAAGTTATTTGAAGAAGAAGTCGTTCGCAGCCTAGAAGCTAAATTTAGCGATAATGAAAATAGACAAAAACTGAATAAGGCAGAGGGATCAAGTGCAGATGTAATCACAGAAGACGGCAGCGCCGGCTTTATCATAGGCGCAGTCGGTTACATTGACCACAGCGCAAAACCTACGTACGACAGTACACCTTTTAACGACATTGTTGATGTAATTGCCGATAATAACCGTGATGAAAATGGAGTGTCCAAATTCGACATCTACAAAGGCACGAAAAGAGCAATTATTATAAGCTACTGTGGCCAAGGCCCAAGGGATCAAGAAAAATGGTGGGTCTGGGATAGATACACAATTGCCTTGGAAGCTTTACCGCCACAGTAAATATAGGAGAGTACCTAAAATGTAGACACTAAAAAACCCGCTAACTACTAGCGGGTTTTTCTTTGACCTTCAAAATATGACTGGAAACGATGGTGGTTATTTAGTCAGACTACCACTCACTCGCAAAAGTCTGGGTGTGTACCCACGTTCATGTAACTGAACGTGGCCAAAGATTTAGACTTAATTCCCCTCAATTTATATTTCCGAAAGAAGAGGTCTGTTTCCTATTGCCTGAGTTATAAAAAATCGAAGTTCTATTCGATAATCTTTCCTCAAACAAACCAAAAAACATCCTTCTCCTTCGGTTAAACCAACTATATAATCTGGTGTTAACATCACGTTCTTCCCTTCCCCGCTTAAATTATTATACAAATTATCGGCGGTCTGACGAGTCACGTTCATGTGAACTGAATGTGACGAAAACTGCTTCCCAAAAATTTGACAATTTGTGATATATTAGAAGTGTAGGTAAAAGCAGGGCGTCGGTTTACCCGAACCCCTTCAAGCTTTTACCTTTTTTGGTGCTTTAATTTCTTCCAAGTAGTTCGTTCTTCGTTAACAATCTTTTTAACGATTATTTCTCTCCATACTCTATTTCTTTTTGAATAATATTCCCTAATAGCACCTGCCACAAAATCAGCCAGGGACACAATTGTATTCTGCTGACTATCGAGATGCTCAATAAACAAATCTTTCTTAAGCGTTTTTTGCACCAGCGTGTTAAACTTCTCCCTCTGAGTAATCCATGTAAAATGTCTATCAATAATTACGTGTTTAAGATTCGGATTTCTGCTAAGTACCGAGTTCAGAATTTTAGCCACAAGTAAAGAATAATTCTCAGGGTTATCTTCTATCCTCTTTCCTTCGGAATCCACAACCAAAATAAATAACTCCAATTTTTCCTTTGAAATCAGATCCAAGACAGTCATCCTCGTTTTGTCACCCGTCGTTGAAAACTTTATTTCAGCAAGAGTTTTCTCAAATTTTCTTTTCCCTTTTCTGGGAATCTTTCTCCTTGCCGCCGGAATTATTTTATCCATTCCAATTAAAGATCTTGTGGCAACTACTGCGAACACTAGAAATTTACTTTCAGGATCACCAAAACGGCCACTCTCGTCAATAATCGCATATTGCATAAATTCATAATACAACTTTTTAAAATCAGTCAGTCAGCAGTTAGCCAGTAGTTCTCCCGATAAAATCGGGACTGACCCGCCTGCAACGCTTGATGCGTAGCATCTGCGGGCACGGTGAGTCTTTCGGCTCACTTTGTTCGCTCAGTCCGAAAACTGCAAATTAAATTTGAGGATTGAAAATAGTAGAGAAAGTGTTATATTAATAATTACAAAGACCTTGTTTTCGAATTGTCACCGTACGGTGCGCGTTCTAAACCAAACGTTTAGATAGAAAGCAAGGTCGCTTTCTTTCTAAGAAGATTAAGATAGCTTTTGTCCTTCTCTGAAAAACTTGAAAATACCGCCCCCGACGCCATATCGGCAAGCTGAATTAAAGTATTTTGTCTTGAATCCACAAATTTAATATCCCTAAATATCTTCTTCTTTCAATTGTTTAACTCCCTGCTCAAATAAACTCTTAACTGATCCCGCAAGTTTTTCTCTCCCCTTCTATCAAAATTTATTCTTGCATTTTTAAGAATTTTTTCGCTTTGCTTTAGCAGTTCTTTAATTACAAAGTTGTAAAAATTAAACTTTCTTTCTTTAAATTTAGGATCCTGTATGTCACTTTTATTAATAACAACGGCTCTTATTTCAAAATCAAACTTCTTTATTGCCCCAAAAAATGTATTTCTAAATTTCCTATTAGCTTTGTTAAACTTGAATTCATAAAGGTCGGATACCTTAAGTTTTCTTCTTGTTTCTTTGATCGCAACAGAAGTTTTTTCTGCCTCAAGATCATCATTAAAAATAACCATTGCAATCACAAAAATTTTACTTGAACCTTTTTCGAATTTAAATCCCGGATCTCCCGAATCGTCAATGAAAACCAACATACTCAAATCATACAACAAATTCTTATACCTTTTTCCTGATAGTCGCCCCTTTCCGATTGCAGGGAGGGGAATCTGCTTAACGCAGGGCGGCAAGGGAAAATCCCGAATAGGATTTTGAAGGGTAGCTGTTGGCTACTTGATTGAAGATTAAAAATCATCCCAGTCAGCAGCACCCAGTAGTTCCCCGCTTAAATTATTATACAAATTATCGGCGGTCTGACGAGTCACGTTCATGTGAACTGAATGTGACGAAAACTGCGAAGAAATGGTTTTATGCTATACTAATCCCATGGATACAAAAGTTCTCACTTACAGAGCAATTATTAGAAAGGATGGAAAATACTATCATGGGTTTGTGCCTTCACTTCCCGGTTGCCACACCCAGGGAGACACTATAGAGGAAACTAAAAAGAATTTAAAAGAAGCCATTGAGGGGTATTTGATCTCACTCAAAAAACACAACGAACCAATCCCGCGTGAGGAAGGATATGAGACAACAGAGGTTATCAATGTAGAAAAACTCTTTGGCAACAAGCAGGTCTCCTATGCCTAAAATCCCTATCGTTTCTGCCCACAAGTTAATCAAAGTTTTGAAGAAGAAAGGTTTTACTCTTGATCACGTTTCGGGAAGTCACCATATTTTTTACCACCCTGAAGGCAAACTCAGGGCTTCTGTCCCGGTTCACAAAGGCAGAGATTTAGGTAAAGGAATTACTCTCTCAATTCTCAAAGACGCAAAAATTACTCCAGAAGAATTCACGAAACTTCTTTCAAATTGACAGTTTATGGTATAAATAAAAAAGTTTGTTGAAAGAAACTAATGAGAGGCTACGAATTTGATGTTTTTGATACAGTATGTGCGGACAACCCCAATCCTCGCTTCTGCTGGATACGAGATTCGCTTTGGACAAAACCTATCAAAGACTACGTAGGAAACACCAAGAGAGGCGCAGCTCACCAAACAGCCCACATTGCCTAATTGCAAACAAACTACAAAAAGAGCTTCTGAAAATGGAGAAAAAAGTGGACAAACTACCTCGGCCCTAAAGCCTCAGCGCAATAAATTTTCTTAACAACCAAAATATGACTGGAAACGATGGTGGTTATTTAGTCAGACTACCACTCATTCGCAAAAGTCTGGGTGTGTACACCCGTTAGATAATTTTCATATCTAATGGGTCCGTGGTACATCTCCTTAGAAAGGAGGTGATCCATCCGCTCCTTCCAGAACGGATACCTTGTTACGACTTAATCCTCATCGCTGGTGTCACCTTCCCCCGATCGCTCGGGGTTCGGGTGCCCCCAACTTTGCTGACTTGACGGATTGCGCTTCATTGAGACTATTGCGCGTTCCCACTAAGCGAGCGGCTTTCCCGCACTTAGCGAGCCGTAATGTTTATTCATACCTATTCTCAAGTTGGTGTTAACATCACGTTCTTCCCTTCCCCGCTTAAATTATTATACAAATTATCGGCGGGTACTATGAAAGAGCTGACTCCCTAGTAAGCTTAGCTTGCGGTCTTTCGACCTAAAGTATTAATCTCGATCTTACTAGGGTCTCCCTCGGTCATCATATCCTCTGTTCCAGGCATGAAAAGCAGGCTTTTTTTACGACTTCCTTATGACCGCCCAACAAAAGTCGTCGGCCTTTATAATGCTTTCCCTGTCTTTTGCCTCAAGCCCTCCGTCCGGGTAAGTTACCTTGCCTGGACTGCTACGACAAAGTTATTAACTGTGTCTTTTTTTGGCTATCCCGATTTAATCGGGAGTGAGATTTAAACTCACTAGAAGATATGACTGCAAGGCGCGTTCTTACCTATTCCTATATTACTATACTTCGTAAAATACGATGTATGTATTAAAGGGCGGTGTGTACAAGACCCGAGAACGTATTCACCGCGGCATAGCTGATCCGCGATTACTACCAATTCCGCGTTCATGAGGGCGAGTTGCAGCCCTCAATCCCCACTGAGAAGCCGTTTGATGGGATTAGCTCCGCCTTACGGCTTGGCAACCCATTGTCGGCTCCATTGTAGCATGTGTGTCGCCCCGGATATAAGGGCCATGCTGACTTGACGTCGTCCCCACTTCCTTCAACCAAAAGGTCGAAAGTCTCTCGTGAATATTCAACACGAGACGGGGGTTGCGCTCGTTACCCCACTGAAGGGAACACCCCACGGCACGAGCTGACGACAGCCATGCAACACCTGTCCGGCACTTCATAATAAATTACGATTCCTACAGTATTTCTACATAGGCATTAAGTGCTGGATGTCAAACCCGGGTAAGGTTCTTCGGTTTGTTTCGAATTAAACCACATGCTCCACTGGTTGTGCAGGTCCCCGTCAATTCCTTTGAGTTTTAAACTTGCGTTCGTACTCCCCAGGCGGCTCGCTTCACGCGTTAGCTTACGCCCACCAAGTCAAACTCGGCGAGCTAGCGAGCATCGTTTACGGCTAGGACTACAGGGGTCTCTAATCCCTTTCGCTCCCCTAGCTGTCGTTCCTCAGCGTCAAATATCTCCTAGTTACCTGCCTTCGCCCTTGGAGTTCCTGTCGATATCAACGGATTTCACCCCTACACCGACAGTTCCAGTAACCCCGGAGTATTTCAAGTCAAATAGTATTTCACCCCTTCCCGAAGTTGAGCTCCGGTCTTTGAAGTGAAACTTAGTTAACAGCCTACGAAACGCTTTACGCCCAATAAATCCGGATAACGCTTGCACTCTACGTATTACCGCAGCTGCTGGCA
>Ga0155515_104_pt1 | contig 181758 bp, 192 predicted proteins | sample RifCSPhighO2_12_FD_107172 | JGI IMG/M metagenome (GOLD analysis project Ga0155515, IMG submission 107172) | Candidatus Woesebacteria bacterium RIFCSPHIGHO2_12_FULL_41_24 | reverse complement strand
CAAAGCCGTTAATTTTGCGGAGCAGGGAGTCGCTCCTGGCCATACGAAAACCGACAACTACATCATAACCCTGAGAGGCTTTCAGATATAACTTGTTAATTTCCGAAAAGTCAAATTGCCCGTCTGCATCAATAGTCGCCACCCAATTATACCTCGCGTTATAAAAACCTGATTTTAAAGCTTCCCCATAGCCCTTATTTACTTTATGAGTGATGACTCTAATCTTTGGATCGCCAGCCTTGAGTTTATCCGCCACCAACCCCGTTTTATCACTTGAACCGTCGTTAACAATAATCACTTCCCATTTCCCAGCTACCGTCTTAAGCACCCGGATTGCCTTTAATACTGTAGCCTTTAAATTTTTCTCTTCGTTAAAGGCCGGGAAAAAAACAGACAAGGAGTCGATTAAATATCTGCCCATATGATATTATCGTAAGTATATCAAAAAACTACTGATCATATTGCTATTTACCGTCGTCCCGACCTTTTTGGTGTGGTTGCCTTTCCTGCTCAAATCTGAAAGCTTTTTGGGAATACCGCTGCCCCAAAACGGTTTACAAACAGTGGTTGCCAATTACGACGGCCCGCTTTACCTTGTCGTAACCAAGACATTATATTCGGCGAATCTAATCAAAGAAAATTTTGCGTTTCCCCTCCCTGTCGAATATTATGCGGCACACTTCCCGTTATTTCCCGTTCTAATTAGATTATTTGCAAATATCACTTATGCTCCATATGCCATGCTTATAGTAACCGTTGCCTCCGCATTTATCGCACATCTCTATTTTTTCAAACTGGCAAGAACCTATCTAGACACAGAGAAGTCGATGTTCCTTACTGCCATTTTTTCGATTTTTCCGGCACGGTGGTTGATCGTACGGTCGGTAGGGTCACCCGAACCTTTATTTATTGCGGCAATTATCGCAGCAATTTATTACTTTAAAAACAAAAAATATCTACTCTCGGGCATATTCGGAGCCGCTGCTCAACTAACCAAATCGCCGGGGATCTTACTTTTTATTGCCTTTGTGGGAGTTTGGGCAATAGACACTCTGCAAAAAATGTCTATCGTAAACAAAAACTTCAAATATCACTTTTCACCCAAAGCACTAGCAATCCTTTTAATCCCCGCTAGTCTCCTGGCTGTTTTTTGCATATATAAACTAACCTTTGGAAGTTTTACCGCATACTTTAGCTCGGGAGACAACATACACATCTTTTTTCCGCCCTTTCAAATCTTTAATTACTCGGCGCCTTGGGTTGGAACGTTTTGGTTAGAAGAGATTCTTTTCATTTATTCATTGGGTCTTCTTGGAGTAATTCATTTGATTAAAGACAAGGATTATATACCTGCAACTTTCTCTTTGGTTTTTTTTCTCACTTTAATTTTCGTGTCGCATAGAGATTTACTTAGATACTCGCTTCCATTAGTTCCGTTTGTTCTCATTTCCTTTAGGAAACTGCTTGTTTCAAAAGAGTTCAAAATCGTCTTTCTTTTCTTGCTTGTCCCAATTTATCTTTATAGTATTAGTTTTGTTTCTCAAAATGTGATGCACATTTCCGACTGGACGCCTTTCTTGTGACAATCAGCCGTACGCCAGCGCAAGTCGTTAATTAAGAAACGACAGAATTACAACAGGATCTTCCCGGTCTTTATCTTCATAGCCATCAATTAGCTCTTTGACACCGGATCGGGTAGTCTGATCTCCAAAATCTTCAGTTAGCCATCTCGTCGGTACGAACCAAAAACCCCATCGGAAGGGGCACGGATCCGTAAGGTTTACCAAGCTCGAGCCTCTGGATAGATACATCGTTGGCGATCAAGATCTGATGAGGAATCTTTTCATCAACCAGCCGCTGTAAAAATGCCAACACGTCAGAAAATATAGATTAAAAGCTTCTGCCAAAAACTATCTATTGCGGCGAAAGGGAGATTTCCAAGTTTTCCAGATAAACAAGTTGTACATCGTATAGTTAAAGGCTAAAACCAAAGGCATAGCCACTAGAATACCAAGCTGGCGAATCAACCGCGTATCTCCCAGTCCCAACACCATCACACCAATTACCACAAACTGAATTACAATAGCTCCGACCGAAGTCAAATTAAATTCCAAAAACTTTCTTGCCAGCTGCACTGGACTTGTTATTTTCACGTCTTTAAATGTCCAAATATTATTCCATGTAAAATTGCTAACTATTGCGGCTTCTGCCGCAAGCGCGGCGGCCCAAGCAGAAGATTCCGCCATAAAGGCTAAGAGGCTGTTTTTTAATCCGGACACCATCCTTGCTAGAGAAAGAGTAACAGGGGTACCCGCAAAAAGCTCCAACGCGACAGCGTTTACCAAGTAACCCACAAAACCGACGATGCCAAATTTTATAAATCTCTTCTTGTCACGGATACCCAATATTATTGCAACTTTGAACGTGGCTATCATTTCTTTTGTGTTAAATTTTGATTTATCGGTCACTCTTGGCCTAAATTCCAAAGGCACCTCAACAACTTTTTTTGCATTCTTAATTGACTGGTGCATCAGATCAACTTTATAGGCAAAGCGCTCCCGTTCCATCAGGTTATCGAGATCGATTTTGTTTAGTACTCCATCTACCTTTGTTAATCTAAAACCTGTAGTGAGATCATGAATTGAAGGCTTAACTAAAACCATACGGATAAATAAGTTGCCTGCAAAACTAATAAATTTTCGAAAAAATTCCCACTCTTTCGGAACCGACCCTCCTGGGATATAACGAGAACCGATCACGTAATCCGCGCCAGTTAGATAGGCATCGACCATTGGTTTTACAAATTGGGGAGGATGCTGACCATCAGCATCCATTTCCATGACGGCGTCCGCTTTGAGTCTATCTACGGCATATCGAAAACCAACGACGTAAGCGTTTCCCAACCCCTTGTTATTACCCTGCTGGATTATATGAAGATTCTTCCGCTCTTTCATTTCAGTCTCGACAACCTGGGTCATCCCGTCTGAAGAATTATTATCAGCAACCAACATGTGCATTTCCGCGTTGATTCTGGGAAACTCAACATCAAACAATGTGTCGATCATTTTTTTGATGTTGTCTTTTTCATTCCAAGCTGCCATTACGATTACGACTTTTTTCATAACATTTAAGTATATACTACTCAAATAGAGTTAGTGCACCGAAAAGCGCGGCATGCTCCCCAAGGGAAGAAATTTTGAACTTTGGCACAGGATAAATTTTCAAATAGTCTTTAAGCAAGGACCTCAATCGATAAACTTTTTCGCTCTTGTTTAAAGCAACGCCGCCGCCAAAAATTACCAACTTAGTAGGCCTGACAACTAGTACATTGGTTATTCCCTTGGCCATAACAGGTAGTATTTTATTCCAATTCTCCTCTTCCAAATCTTCCGCGCCCTTGCCAAAGTTTCTCTTAATTCCTGCTCCGCCTACAATTGCCTCTAGCTCCTTGCCGCCTTCGACAATTTGGTGACCAGGCTCAAACCTGTCAACTACTAATTTGCCCCCAGACAGTTTTATTTCAGTTCCTCCGATTGCTGTACCCCAAATAAAAAAAACAAATTCTTGATCCCTACCTCCTCCGTATGTAGCTTCCCCAATGGCTGCTAAGGTCGTATCGTTCTCCGCCTTTACAGGACAAGTAAATTCGTTCTCCAAGTCGTGAACAATTTTTCTCCCATTCCAATCAAGCAAATTCGGGCAAATCACGACCTCTTTATTCTCGTCCTCCAACGTCCCCGGGATGCCTATTCCCACGCCTTTTAATTCCTCCGAGGATAACTTGTCAACTGTATGGAGAATATTTTTTAAATCAAGTTTGTAATCATTATTTACGTCAAATTTCTCAAACTCAACAATCTTGGGGTTACTCAGCCCGTCAAAAGAGGCAATTTTAATATTTGTTCCGCCCACATCAATGCCGATATACATATTTCGATTATAGTACATAAAGATCAACAAGTTATGTTTTAGTTCCAAAAACGACTATGGGATGATATAATTGGGACATGTCAGTTGAGGTTGGCAAAGGCGGATTATATTTTTTAAAACAGGCGGCAGCATCTATTCTGCCCCCAGATTATTACGTCCGGATACGGACCATGATGCACGGCGCAATCGACAGAGTTAAGTACCCTCGAATTATCCCTGTTAATATCGGCAACACAAGTTTTATATTAGAGGTACAAAATAGACGGCAAGCAGATATGATAGACGGTCGATACAATGAGGTAGATTTTACTCTTGCACTCCAAGATAGATTGCGTGAAGATGATATAATTTATAACGTGGGTGCTGCGTATGGATTGCTCGCTTTACCTCTTGGTATGCGCTGTCCAAATACGGTTGACGTATTTGCTTTTGAACCCGATTATGAGCTTGGAATAGATCTAGCTCAAAATATACTACTCAACAATGCTGGAAATATTCACCCATATCAAATAGCTATTGGCAACTTTAACGGTACAGTTGATCTACAAACAAGCGGGCGAGGCGGCAACGCACCTCAAACTACCGGAACGTGTAACGCCGGGTTTATGTTTAGGCGTCCAGTTACTCTGCGTAGCATAGAATCGCTAGTTTCTAATAGTGGATTACCAGCACCAACTTTTTTAACGGTAGATGTCGAGGGATACGCGATGCATGTTTTGGAGGGGTTAAGAAATATCAAACCAAGAGTGATTGCGATAGAGGTTCACCCCGGACGCGGCGGCATAAAACCAGAAACTCTGGCTGGTATAGAAGATTCTATCGGCCCGGATTATAAAATTGTATACAACAAACCTAGAGGTGGAGAAATACATACTATTTGGGCTTCCAGCGCTTGGGAATAAACTTGCCCAGACTCAATACCAACTTTATAAGCAAGTAATTCCAAAGGAAGTTAACTACAAGCATACTTAGCAAAAAGCCAGCAGTACTCATGTTAATGACATCCTCCCCGGTCTAACAAGCGGGGTTTCCCTCCAAAGGAGGATGACATATCAGCGTTCAATTCATCCCCGTGCTTACGCACGGGGTTTTCTTGAATGCTGTTATAAAGTTTCCTGCCAATAAAAGCGATGGCAAGCCAAGTATATAGAACACTGCCGTACTTGCTTTGCAAAAAAGAAAAATACCCTCGATGCTGCCGGCCATCGCACATCCGAATGCCGGGATAAAACTCAACATTCCGATTATCGACAAGGCTAATGATAAGATGAATATCTTATTGTTTTTTCTCATAAAATAATTTTCAAAATATATTTCGCCTAACGTTCGGTATATCTGATGTCCCGCCGACACCTTGATCTATTTTACCAATTTTCGGCGGGATATGGGAGAGTGCCGAGCCGAGGCACTCTCCAGACATACTGTGTTGTCCAAGGGTGAGCGACGTTAGGAGTGAAAGCGCAGCGTCCCCTTGAGTTCAAACCTGAGAAGCTTTGGATAAATAACCTACTTAGTTTTTAATCGTTTTTTGCTTAATCTTAAATATTTGACCAGTAATATGATCGGATCGAGAAGATGCAAGAAATTCGACTAAGTCAGCAACATATTTTGGCTGAAGACACTCGTCTTTTGAATCTGGGAAAAATGTTTGTACCCCCGCGGTCCAAACATACCAAGGGGAAACTGCATTAACTTGAATTAGTTTATTGCGGAGCTCAACAGATAAAAGTTTTGTAAATTCATCCAGATATTTTTTGGATGCAAGATAAGGAAGCCAACCTTTTTCTTCTTCGGAGGAATCACCAGTGATATTAATTATCTTCCCACCTGAATTTATCAATGGAATAAGTTGTTGAGTTAAGATGGTTGTACCAGTAATACCAACATCAAATATCTCTTGAATTCGTTGAATGTCATGATCCTCAAAAGTAACACCATAATAGGCTTCCTTATCGTTATGCCAAACACCAGCAGCATTGACTAAAATATCAACGTTTTTATAATCTTTTTTTATCTTAGAAACAAAACTTTTTATCTCACTTTGTTTTGATAAATCCACTGAAAAAATTTTTCCTTTGCCCTTCTTCTTTTCGATAATTCTAAGAGTTTCTTGCAACCCGTTTTTATTTCTGCCCACCATTATGCAAAAAACACCTTTTTGGCTAAGAGCAACCACGATTTCTCTACCAATTCCGATACTGGCACCAGTGATGATAGCAATTTTTGATTTGGTCATAGAATTAACTTTGGTTATATTTAATCTCAGGTTTGAATTTCGCACAACTAGTGTTTATGCGAATATTTGTTCGTATAAACCGTAAAATTGTGATAATATAGTATCATGCTAATCGACAGGCTGCAACAGGAAATGAAAATTGCCGGTTTTAGCCCCAGATCAATTAAATCATACTCCATCTGCGCTCAAAAAATATACAGCCATTTCCAAAAACCCCTTAACCAAATTTCAGAAGATGAATTCAAAAGTTTCCTGGCAAAACTTGCCAACAAAAACTATTCTCCATACACCCTAAATCTGTATCACGCAACTTTTAAATATATTATCCGGAATATTTACAAAAAACCTCTTGATTTCCGTTTCCCTTATGCAAAACGCCCCAAAAAACTGCCCGTGGTTTTATCAAGAAAAGAGATCACCATACTGATCAGTTCCCTTAATAACTCGAAACATAAAACTTTAATCGCCTTGGCTTACGGCGCAGGTTTGAGAGTAAGCGAGGTTATAAACTTAAAAGTAAGAGATATTGATCTTGAAGAATTAACAATTCACCTGAAACAAAGTAAGGGGGCAAAAGACAGAATAACAATTATGCCTGTAAAAATAAAAACTGATATCCAAAATCTTATTACGGGGAAAAAAGCGGGTGACCTGGTATTTGAAAGCGAGCGTGGGGGAAAAATCACAACCAGAACCGCGCAAAAAGTTTTTTCAAATGCCCTTAAAAAAGTAGGTATTAAAAAACCGGCCACGTTCCATTCATTAAGACACAGTTTTGCCACACACTTACTGGAAAATGGGGTTGACGTCCGCTATGTACAGGAACTTCTGGGCCACGCCAATATCAGAACAACCCAAGTGTATACTAAAGTCACTAATCCAAAATTAAAAAATATAAAAAGTCCATTATGAAAATCGAGGTCGTTACACTTTTTCCTAAAATGTTTGTGGGTCCTTTTGATGAAAGCATCATAAAAAGGGCTCGGGAAAAAGGACTGGTCGAAATAGTTATTCACGATATTCGCAAATGGGCAAAAGACCGCCACAAGTCGGTAGACGACCGTCCATACGGCGGCGGTGTGGGCATGATACTCAAGGTCGAGCCGGTTTATGAAGCGCTAAAAGAACTGAAGTCAAAAAACTCTAAAATTATTTTACTTACCCCACAGGGCAAAACATTCAACCAAACTTTAGCCAGAAAATTGTCCAAATTTCAACACTTAATTCTCATTGCCGGTCATTACGAAGGCTATGATGAGCGGATCAGAAAACATCTCGTTGACGAAGAAATTTCCATCGGGGACTATGTTTTGACCGGCGGAGAACTTCCGGCAATGGTTCTCGTTGACGCTGTCGCACGTCTTGTCCCAAAAGTTTTGGTCAAGCCTGAAGCACTAAGACATGAAAGTTTTAATCAAAACCAAGGTTTAGACTATCCTCAGTTCACAAGACCTGAAAAATTCCAAGGCTGGAGGGTACCAAAAGTTTTACTTTCCGGAAATCACAAAGAAATTGAAAAATGGAGAAAAAAAGAGTCTTTTAAAACAACTAAAAAAAATCGGCCTGATTTAATTAAATAAAGTCATATCTGACCTGTTTTTCTGTATAAATTTTCTGCTTTTGCCTTCAAGGGCCTCCACCACCAAGTGTTTTTCTTATACCAGTCAATAGTTTTGGAAAGCCATTTATCAAAATCGTATTTTGGCTGCCAACCTAGAGTCTTTAATTTTGTAGAATCTATGGCATACTTTCTATCGTGGCCGCTTCTGTCTTTAACAAATTTAATATACTTTTTATCCAAACCAAAAAAACCAACTATCAGTCGAGCCACATCATAATTAGTTAACTCCTTACTGCTTCCACCCACTAAATAAGTCTCACCAATCTTACCTTTAGTAATTACCAAATCAATCGCACTACAATAATCTTCGACATAAAGCCAATTGCGGATATTATCACCTTTGCCATATAACTTAATTGGGGTATTTTCAATCAAATTTGTAATTGCACGCGGCATAAACTTTTCAGGGTCTTGACAAGGCCCGTAGTTATTGGCTCCATTGGTAATAGTTACAGGCAAGCCGAAAGTGTAGTGATATGCTCTAACCAAATGATCCGACGCAGCTTTACTCGCGGCGTAAGGACTGTGTGGATTATAAAGCGTGTCTTCTCTGAACTTATGTTTCGAATTTAAAGGCAAGTCACCAAACACTTCATCGGTTGAGACGTGATGAAATCTTTTTACTTTTACCCTTAAGGCTGCATCAAGTAAAACTTGCGTTCCCAGCACATTTGTTCTGGAAAAAATTGTCGGGTCTGTGATTGACCTGTCCACATGACTTTCGGCAGCAAAATGGACAACAATATCCACGTTTTTCATGCATTTCGCGACAATCTCTGGATAGCAGATGTCACCTTTCACGAAAGAGTAATTTTTGTTTTCGTCGAAATCTATTGTTGAAGAAAGATGTCCAGCATAGGTCAATTTATCCAGATTTAGGACTTTATCACCGTGATATTTCTTTAGCCAATAGCAAATAAAGTTACTGCCAATAAACCCGCATCCACCGGTTACGAGTAATCGCATTTATTCGTTCTTTTTCTTTGCCCAATACCAATTAGCCAAAAATAAAGTATCAAAGGTTCCTGCGTCATCCCAAAAACCCTTCAGTTCGGAATGTTTTAGGCTCCCCTCTTTTAGATATAAATTATTTACGTCGGTTATTTCTACCTCGCCACGCCTGGAAGGCTTTACTTTATTAATCTTGTTAAAAACCGTGTTATCATATAAATAAAGTCCGGTTACTGCAAATTTCGATTTTGGCTTTTGCGGCTTTTCTTCGATCTTTAAAATCTCTCCTTTTGAGTCAAAAACCGGAACTCCAAACCTTTGCGGGTCAGGGACTTTTCTGAGAAATATGTGCGCACCGCCGGCAAAGCTATCGACATCTTTTTTAATTTTTACATCCGTACAGTTGTCACCCAAAATCACGCAAATACTATCTTTGTCGGCAAAGTCGCAAGCAAGTGACAATGCTTGCGCTATTCCACCCTCATCCTCCTGATAAACGTACTCCAAATGCTTAATTCCAAGCTCATTGCCATTTTTAAGTACCCTCAAAAAGTGTCCCGCGTACGGGCCTCCGATAACTAACAAAATTTCGTCAATCATCGCATCGACCAATGTTTTTAGTGGGTAAAAGACCATCGGCCGGTTGTAAACAGGAAGAAGATGTTTATTTGTAACGTAAGTCAAGGGATAAAGCCTTGTACCAAGCCCTCCTGCCAAAACCACACCTTTCATAAACATTCATATTGTAACATTAATTAACATAATTCTTCGATACAAACTTTGCTTTCAACAGCAAGACTGGAATATAATTCGAGATATGAAAAGGCCAGCAAAGGACTCAAAAGGATTACAAAAAATAACTTCCCTACAAGCATGGAGTGAACTTACAGAGAAATATTTTGGAAGAAAACTTAGAATAGAAGAAAGGAAAGATCGGGAACACATCTACAGGTTCCTCAGGGAAATGGAACTCCCTTCCGAAAAATTCATCGCATTTCCCTCTGGAGATAAGTTGCAAAAAGATGAGTTTCTCAAGGCTATTGGCAATTTAGGTTTCCCATATTGGGTTAGTGCTACCCCAAAACTAGGAACGACCAACTTAAATAGACTTTCAAAATTAAGGCTTGAGTCCACACAAGAAGGTTGGAAATTTATACAATCTGTCCCCAGATTAAAAGATTACAAAATCATCGCCATGCAATACGCGGACAACCCGGAGTTTAAAGGAAGTGTAATCGTCTCAAAAAATTTAAACGGTGTAGCCGATTTTGTAATTGGCGATAAGCATGTCCAACTAACATCGGGTTTAACCATAACCGATCCAATGCTTTTTGATTCACAACAAATTATTCACTATTCAAATATAATCGGGAACGAATATCAAGATTTACTCTACTCTTATATTTCCACTCACCCAGGCCATTTCGAATTTCAGTACGGGACAATAGACAAAAGAAAAGGGTTATCGTTTTTCGACTACAACGACGAGCTTGCTTATGAAGACATAGATAAAATATTCCAAGATTTAGTTACTTACCACGATCTCAACTTACCCCAAAACAATAATAATTGTTTATTGACAGGTATTCCTGCCAGTCTGGGAAAAGTTCAAGGAAAATGTAAAATTGTAATGAGTACGGATATAGAAAACTATAGCAAAGTCCGAAACGGAGACATTTTGGTGTCGGAAGCAACAACTCCTGAAATGACTCCGCTCATGAAAAGAGTTTCAGCAATTGTTACTGACTTGGGAGGCGTCACTTCTCATGCAGCTATTGTTTGTAGAGAGCTTAATATTCCTTGCATAGTCGGAACCAAAAAGGGAACTTCTGTCCTGACAGACAATATGGAAGTTGAAGTTGACGCATATAAAGGAACTGTAAAAGCTACTTGATTATCTACGTGTGCTTGTCGGCAACAGAGGACGCTCCCCAGGAATCGGGTTTTGTCTTTGCTTTAAAGCCATTGCCGTTAACCATTCCGACAACTTCTTTTATCATGTCTCTTGTTGGCCCCAAAGGCCCAACGTCGACATGGATTTCCAAGTCGTATTTTGCTGGCGTAATTGCCCGCCGCAACTGCGGAACTAACTCCCTTGCAATGTTCAGCGAAAGCAAAGTCTCTGTATAGATTTTATCCCTGAGTACCGGTTTTTTATAAATAATTTTCTTTTGCCAGAAATATCTGCCGCCTCGCCCCGTCCTATGGATAACAATTGCCGATATAAAGCGAATTTCAGCTACACCATTAAGCTGTTTTACTTGAGAATCGGTACCAATTACCAGCCTGTAAAAGCTCCCGGGTTCGCTTTGCACAAATTTTTTAATTTCGGCAATCATCCGGTTTGAAGACAGTCTCCCCATTGAAGGATTAAAAAAGAAGTTATTTTCTTGCATTGCGGCAATTATACCCGAAGAATAAGTGACAGGACAATCATAAGCCCCAAACTTGCTACAACCACGTATTCGATAACCACCTCGAGATACAAATCGCGGTGCGCGGAGTGATGCATTGCACCCCAAATAACATAGGCCGAAGCCACTGCAACCGAAATATAAATCTGAAATATTCGATCATACGAAAAAACTATAAACCCAAGAGCGCCAGCCAGCAGAATTCCGATTAAGCCAAAATAATGCGGAAGATGTTTTGCAATTTTTTTCACAAAATTTGCCCCGACTTAATAATCAGCACAACCAAAAGTATCATAGTGAGAAACGACATGTGTGCAACGCCGCGACCTGAAACCCTAAAAATTTTTCGCCTGTAAACTATGATTTCATCGACTGCAAATACACCTAAAAGCAGGCCTAGCACTGCAGTAGACATACCCTTTGTCGTGTCAAGTGGTGACAAAAGCGGTCCCCCACTAATTCTTTGCGAAGTTTGGACAGAAGCTATCAGGGCTTCGGGTTTTGGTTGTGGCCTAGTCTCAACGTTGGCTGCCTGCGCCGTCTTGGCTACAGGCGCAGCAAACAGTTGAACGACTAAGGTTGTATCCACCCCTGCCAAATCCCCCTCGACAACTGCCACCCCGATTTCTTCGTACTTGGGAGACAGCAAATTTTCCTTGTGGGACTGGGACGCCATCCAAGCATCGACGACCGATGAAGGGTTTGAAAAGTCCCTTGCAAGGTTTTCTCCGGCAAATCGGTACGTATAACCGTTGTTTTTAAAAAAATCCCAAGGTGTAACCCCATTTGGCGAGACATGGGCCCAGTAGTTGTGTTCCAGCATATCAACCGCCTTGTCACGAGCCGCAGAGGCAAGAGCCGAGTTAAAACTCAAAGGACCTAGCCCCGCTTCAACCCTTTTTTCATTCGTAAGCCTAACCACTTCCTCCATGGGTATGCTTGAAGCGAAACCCAAAACTTTCGGAAAAACAGACGACACACTCGAAAGCGTCAACTGATAAACAAAAAGGCAGGCAATAATGGCCATTAGTATTGGAGAATGCAATAATCTTGCTTTGTGGTTATTTGAATTTCTGGGAATCAGAAAATGGGCAGCATACTCAATAAACTTCATTAATACATATTAATTCTGGTAAAATTAAAATGCAATGAACTTAATTACAAATTTCCTCAAAAGAATTCCAAAAAAACTGCATACACTTGCCGGGGTTCAACCCCAACCCAACACGCAACCAGCCGTACAACCCTGGGCTAAACCTAAAACAAAAATCCCAAAGATCTCAAAAAAAGCCTTAATTGTACTCGCAGTAGTAATACTAATTTTACTTCTGGTTAAGGCAGTAATTCCGTTTTTTGTACGTACAGTAGACCAAATCATTAATAAAGGCCAAGGTACCGCGCAAGCTTCGCCCACGCCTATTATATCCGAGCCAAAAGACGAGCCTGTGACTTTTTCGTGGGAAACTTACACAAATCAAAGGCTAAACTTTCAAGTCAGCGTACCAAGTAGTTGGGAACGAAAAGAATATGAACCTAAGAGTGCGACCACCAATCAAGCCACTGTCGCATTCGACCCCAAGAAACTGCCGGACAAATACATTTTTGCCAGATCGTATTATGCGGTTATCGTAACTCCGGTTGGCGTCAAGGAAGAATTTAACAAACATAAAAATTTAATTGAAAGTATCGGTACTGACTCAATTACGGAAACTTTTCTGGACGGGATTCGGGGCGCCGATACGGGAAGCTTTATTACGGTGGAACACAAAGGGTATATCTACGAACTCGTCTTAAAGTCGGTAAGAAGCGACGAGGGCAAGTTTGTTTATACCCAGATATCAAAAAGAGTAATTTCATCATTTAAATTCCTCGACGAGCAAAACGCCCCCAACCAGCTGGGGGACATAAGAATCGATGACGGCAATGTAGTTGGAGTAGATCAAAATGGCAAAAAAACAGTTTTAATCAACAAGAGCAAATTTACAGGCGATGGGATAAAAAACTTCAGCGAAGTAAAAGTATCCCCTGACGGCTCTTTAATGTGTTTTATCGGAAACACAGACTCACCAGCTACTTTTCTTTATTACTCTGACGTTGGCGGCAAGACACCTTTCAGAATTACTGGCGGAAAAAATTGCGTCTGGTCACACGACAGCGGGAAAATAGCTTTCAATAACGTTGTCAGCGATGTCTCACCTGTTGACGTCTTCATCTTTATTATTAATTCAAAGGACCTAAAAAACATCACTCGGATTGTTGGTGGAGAATTCATCAGATTCTACGAAATTCCCGAATGGAGCCAGGATGATAATTTTATCGTCAGCAATTTCACAGCTTTTGACCCGAGTGGAACTTTGCAAAGCTACACAGGCTCATCGGCAATTAATGCTACAACCGGAGAAGTAGTCGACAAATAACTTCAGTCGTACAACTTTTGCTTATAGTCTTCAAGGGTTTTACGAATGTCAAAGCGCTCTGAAAGCTCTATTGAATTTCGCATTTTTTTGACCCAGCCGATAGGCATACCTTCTTCACTTCTATTGTAAAACTGGGGCAGGACCTCTTTGTCAAGCAAAGTGTAAAAGCTTTCGGCCAAGTTAGCATCGTCCAATATCCACCCCGCATCACTTAAGTCGACTTCGGCCACCCAACCATCCTTGGTGGTCAAATTAAGCACCCCATTAGCCAGCGCTTTCATGCCCGAAGTACCGCAGGCTTCCTGGCCCACAATGGGAGTGTTAAGCCAAACGTCCACACCGGCAACCATTTTGCGGGCAAGCTCAAGGTCATAGTTGGGAACAAAAATCGCGTTACCCGAAAGCTCACCCTTCATAAAGCCAATCACTTTTTTAATTGCCTCAACAGCCGCAGCATCGCCCACATGGGCTTTTCCGGCAAGCAAAATCTGGACTTCGCGCCCTTCGCTTTTAATCAATCGTGAAAGTCGCAAGACATCCTCAAATATCCCTTCAAACCTTTTATAATCGGCAATCCTCCTCGCCCAGCCGACAACCAGCCTTTTCGGGTTATATCCAAAACCGGTCCGTTCAATTACCTCCCGAAGCAAGGTGTCTTTAAGTTTGATGTGGTTTAGCCATAAATCACTATCCCCTACGCTCTTATCTGCAAACTTATAATTCTGCCACGTACCCATATGCACCCCGTTTGTGACATAGGACCAATTCCCCTTCCAGTAGTCAATACAAAAGTCAAAATGTAACTTACTCACCGCTGTTGCTTTCCTGCTACTTGCCAACGCATATCTCGTGATACCGAAGCCTGCCTGCGCAGACTGGCCCTTATTTTCAGGCTCCTTTCCTTCTTTAATTAGAAGCTGCAGATCAACATTAATTCCCTGCGCGTACTTCTGGGCGTAACGTTCGACCAAATTCAAATCATAAACAAGATTACCCGACGGCATAAGCGTATGGTTTGTATAAACTATTTTCGTGCGGGCTTGGACCAGCGCTTTTTCAAAGCTCACTTTTTTCTCCCCGGCGATTTGCCTGGCAACTTCCCAAACGGCAAAACAAGGTCTACCTTCATTGAAGTGGTATACGGACGGTTTTATCCCAAGAGTTTTAAGCAGTTTTACACCACCCAGTCCCAGAATTAATTGCTGCCTTAGCTCGACATCCGCTCCGCAGCAATAGTCCGAGTCCAGCGCGTACCTCCATTCATCGCTATTCTCTTCAATATCGGTTGTCAAAAAGTAAACGGTTGTAACTTCCCCTAATCTCAGTTGATATGCCGCAACGAAAACTTTTTCACCTAAGTCAATCTCAACCATTACGGGTTTGCCACGCAAGGTTACTCTCCGCAGCGACATCGACGTTTCGGGATCAAATCCCGCATTTTCCTCAACCTGTAAACCATCTTGGGTAATTTTTTGGACAAAAAATATACCCTTATATATAAGGCCTATACCTATTAAAGGAAAGTTTTCCTCACTAGCAGCTTTTACCAAATCTCCCGCTAAGACACCAAGCCCACCAGCATAAGTAGGGATTTTAGCGTCAACGGCAAACTCCGCACAAAAATACGCTACCGGAAAGTCCTTTCGGGCAGTCATATTTTAATCGTATCAAAAAGTGTTACAATTAGCCAAAGTGCTCGAGATAATAAGAATTCCTCAGGGAAAAGTTTTTATAAAACAGACGAGTAGCCAGGTCAGCGAAGGACTGCTGCAACTTGACCCCGGCCAAGAAATTTCGGGCCACAACAGGCCAATTTTTGAAGAACTGGAACAACTTATGGGGGAGAGTCTAATTAAAATCTATGACGGTACAGCAGTTATTATGGAAAAACGCCTCAAGCCGGGCGATCGTTATACAATCCCCTGGAACAAAACACACACTCATGCAAATGAAGGGTTGGAGCCATCGATTCTTAAATGGAGATTCCAAGGCGACGCCATAGACATCGTAAACCTAATCCGCATAAATTACGGCAGCTGATTACTATTACATCCGATTAAAATACACCGATGCCTGAAGAAACTTCACTTGAATCCGCAGCAAACACTATAGAAACAATTAAGACAAGAAGTGTTTCTGAGAACGAGTATTTCCATGAAGCTCTAGATCCCTCTACTTTTGTAAAGATAAAACAGGGAGATTGGCAGGAACTCAACGCTGGCACACAAATTGTAAATGAAGGTGCGGGACCATGCTTAATAATATATGTAATCAACAAACGTGACGGCACTGTAATTTCTGGCCATTTCCCCGACATGAACAAAGAAAGACAGGACATGTTCCTTCAAGATAAAATTGCAAACCTTTAAAAAGCGTTAAGACAAAACGATGGTGCTAAGTTAAAAGTTCACCAGCCAAAAGAAATAAAGCCCGCCAGAGATCCACAATATCAAAGATATTTAGATTTGCTTGACAGGCTTAAAGAATTAAGCAAAAATCAAGCCGCGGGCCTGGAAGTTCATCTATTTGGTCAAAATCTTTGGGTTACTCCCGGTGAAAAGCAAGCAATGGTTCAACAACTTACTGAGAATATTATCGACCAACACAATGTTAATATTGACCTAGAGAGAACGGGGATTCCCCCAATTAATATTCATGATCACCGAGAACTCGGTGAATCCGAAGGAGTAACTCACACTACATATCTCCCTGAAGATGGATCAATTCTTGTATACACAAGAGTAAAATCACCAACTTCCCCCCCCACCTCCGCCGAAGCCTCCTCCCCCACCTCCGCCGGAAAATCCCGACCCGCCCGACCAACTGCCTGAACCTGACCACTTCCCGCTCGGGCTTGATATTAATGTATCGGCAAACCCCAACTCAAAGCCGGCGTACCAACCATAAAAGTTAAAAGTCCCGATGCTGTCAAAGTATGAAGGCGGAGTGATAGACAAATCCTCCATATCGCTTGTTAACTTTGTCACCACCCCAAGCGCTATCGCCAAAGGAAATATATTTTCCAAAAACAAGTGCTTCTCGTGAATTTCCTGCCGCCATTTCCCAATCTCAATAAAATGTCTAAGCCCGGTTATTTGCCTGTATACGGAATAACCCCACGCGGTCTTGCGGGGCATTGCGCGGGCGACGAATAAACCTGCCGGTATAGTCAAAACCAATACTATTACAGGAAAAACATTTCCGCTTACTTCGACAAAAAATGACAAAGTTACAAATCCCAAAATGTATAAAACCACAGTGGTTGTGTACCAAAATGCCCGCACTGTTTCAGGGTTTCTGTCAAAAACACCCTGGTTAATCAGGCTCTCGTAAACTTTCTTTTTAAAAGGATCGAGAACCACATAGAACTGATTTTTGAGTGCCGACATCAAAACATATTCCTTGTCGATTAAATGTTTTTGAGCCGTCTTTAATTTGTCGGGCAGGTTGTTAAATTTCTTCTCGGCAATGGGAATACTTTTAAATATCAAATTGCTCCTGAAAAGTTCATTTAACAAATACTTCTGGTACTCCCGTAGTTTCGATCTATCCTTATCCAGTTTTATAAACTCAAAATCTGTCTTTTTTCTCAAAAACCTTTTTTCCTCTAAACGAACAATTTTAAGGTATCCGAGTCGCGCAAGCTCGACTATTTCAGCGACAATGTCGTGTATGTCTATTTTTTCATCGACTATTGTCCCCACTTGGGAAGGTGTAAACCCGTCAATCGGGTGGTATACAAGAGGAAGATATTCCCTTTTAAAAATTGCCACATCAATCTCTTTTGAGTCTTGCGGCTTGTAATAAATATTTCCTTCGGCGTACTTTCTATCTCTGCCCTTCTTATACCAAAACAGTCCCAAAGTAATTAAGGGAACCAACGCAACCGGATAACCCCAGTTGTCCAGTAAAACAAAAGCTGTGTTTTTAATTATTCCGGGGAATATCAAATCGTTACTCTTATCCAAACCGACAACAACGGTTAGCCCACCCTGGAAATTTAAAGGATTACTCAAACTAAAACTTGCCCTCCGGTCACTATATGTACTGACACATCCAAAACACTCGATTTGATTAATTGAAGCGTAAGGCGACTCTATAATCGCTGAAGATTTATTTATAATAGTATCCCACTGGGTTCCCGTTACATTCCAATAAAGCTCTTCGTGGGTATCAAAGCGCTGTAATACTCTGCTCACCTGGTATTTAATTAAATAAACCTGTCTACCGACAACAGTTCTGTCGGGATCGCCAATTTTTAACTGAATACTTTGTTTGTAACGACTAGTATCATAGTGAATAGGGGTGCCTTGGTCACTTGTGACAGAAGTTACCGTTAATTTGGAGTTAATACTCCGGCCGTTTGCCGTATAGTACACGGGAATTATCCTGAATATTCCGTGTTTGGGAACGGTAAAATGTGTTTCGATCCTCTCGTCAACAGTCAATGTCGTGTCTTTGTTAATTACAACATTGCTTTCGAAATTATTAATAATATACTCGCTATTAGCTGTCCCGAACTCTGCAGAAACATCTTTCGCGAAAAAGAGAACTAAAAGTGTTAAGATAACATATAGAAAATAAAATTTTCTCATGTATATCAATGATATCCTAATAAAGTTAATCCGGAAATACCAAATGTCTTTGTCCCCAATTCTCAAAGAAAATGGGTGGAAATGCTTATATAATCCCACATGCTCCGATCATGCAGTTGATTGTCTGAATAAATATAACTTTTTAAAAGCAGGACCAATTATTTTATTTAGAATACTGCGTTGTAATCCGATTAATGCACGCATCAAAAACCGTAAGGAGGTGACAGACCATCACTAAAGAATATAAAACACTTACTTTTAAAGATGACGAAAAAGGTAGAACCGAAATGGGGCAATGGATGGATGAACTCGCGAACACCGGTTGGGAAGTTAAAAGTAAAGAAGTCACTCAGCAAGGTTGGGATTTCTACAAGACATGTTGCCTCGGAGCATTATTTCTTCCCCTGGCGCTTTTGGGCAAGAAGGAAAACGTTATACAGGTAATTATGGAAAGAGAAGTTAAAGAAAAAACAAAATGAATTGGAGATTTTATTGGTCAAACTGGATCTTTGGGGGACTATTTGGGATTATATTGGGTGCGTTTCTCCCATGGTTCACAATAGGAATACCGTTTATCCTCTCGGAAAATGTTTACGGCCTCCAAGCCGGCGGTCAGTATACACTAGTTTTGGGCTGGATAGGCATAAGTGCGCTAAGCTTAGTTTTATCACAAAAACTCTCTTTTAAACTTTTTTTCTTTATAGAGTTATTGATAGCCTCCGCAAGTTTACTTTTCTGTCTTTATATCGCCGGAGTTTTTAACCGTATAGTAGGCTTTGCAAGTATCCTAAGCACACTTCTTGCAGGTTTTGGCGTATCGAGCTTAGCCGGCACAGGTATTGGCTTATATATCACAATCTTGGGATCAACCTTTGTGATAATCGGCCTCATCAAGTTCCAGAAAGGCGGAAAAGATAACGAGGAAGAATACGAAATCCGTCCAGCATTCATAGGATATTTATTAAGATCCTATTCGAGATTGATTTCTATAATACCTCTAAAAATCTACGGATTGGTCTTCCTTCTCATTGTGACATTTGCTACAGGATCGCTCGTTGTCGATAAACTTGGCATTACTGCCCGAAAAGAAAATAGGGAAGTTAATGAAACAATAAATTTTTCAACTATTAAAGAGAGTTCTGATTCACTTCCCGCAACTGTTAGTTATATTAAACAAAAAGGTGTACCTGGCACGCGCAAAGTAACTCTCCAAAATATATATGACAAAGAAGGTAATATTAAAGAGACGCGAACAATTTCTTCCGTAATTACCCAGAACCCAATTGACCAAATCATAGTTGAAGGGACAGTCTCCTCCTATTCCTCGGCGCAGGACCTGAGGCAAAAGGCACAACAGTTTTACGAAAACTACAAAAACAAAAATTATTCAAAAGTTAGCAACTGGTTTAAGCGGGCAACGGCCGGGAGAGAGTTAGTATACAGCGAGGAAAAAATTGAAAAAGCCGTATCCGAATCTAAATTTGAAATAAAAGAGGTTACAGTCGGTATGCCCGAAATAACTTTCCCTTACGCAAAAACATATGAAAGTAAGGACGAAATCGTAATTTTAGCCTCTATACCAATCGAACTTAAAAGTGAGAGTGTCTTTTACAAAGAAAAAGTAACCAATTTTAAAGCGATCTCCTATTTTGACTTTGAAAACAAAGACTGGTTATTCTCGCCCATCGGACCTGTTTCTGTCACAGACGGCACGGGGGTTAACAAATTCACTGCCACCATAGGAGCTGATAAACAGGAAATAGAGGGGGAAATTGGCATCCCAAAAGTTTTTCAATGGATTCCAATCGAAGAAGACTCTTATGAAAAATTCAGGCTGCATATTTATCTTGTCATTAACGGCGGGTTTATGGACGGTAAAAAAATAAGCAGAATAGAATTTCAGGATGTTCGTGATGACTTGGGTTACAGTCACGGTGGTTACTACAAAGCAGATCCTTTTTATAAAAGAGGCGACAAGGACTCGGGAATCGGTCCGAATGTATGGGTTTATATAGAAACAACTATCGGAAAAGTCATTGAAGCCAAAACAATATCAATTAAAGTAACTAGGGTTTTTGAAAAACCGGTTTATTCGTATGAAGATCCAGGAATTGAAGCGTCGCCCAAAGAGTTCACCATTACCGGGATTAAGATTAATTAAATTGTTCCTACGGACCAAGCAAAGAGTCATACCCCATTTATCAAAATCCACGGAATATTCGTTGCATTTAAATTCTTTTATTAGCTAGCCAATAGCCAATGTCTTCTTCCGCAAAAAAACTAAGACAAATCCTTCGACCCGCTTTCCCCAACAAGTTCCGGTCATCGCCGCAACTCGCTTACCAAAGTCGTCTCTTTCCATTATTAAATATTGTATACTACCTCGATGAGTCGCGAAACTCCCTCCGGGGTTCAAAGACCGGTTTTGGGAAAGAAGTACTTTAGCTACCATTTTATCCAGTGGAAAATTTCACAAGTGCCAACAAATAATCCCTTTTTGACAGACAGTCTTCGCGAGCCCAGCGTCGGCATACCATGCAATGCCACCCGAATACTCGACGACATGCAGTGCGTCAAAAGGCAAGGAACGGCTACGCCTACGAACAATACGATTATTTGGAAAAGAGCTTTTAACCCGCAAACTGACGGAACAGGAAACTGCGACGGTTGCCCAATGTTAGGAAAGAAGTCCGGCTGTATTATTTACGACGCCTCGTAAAGTTCTTAACTACCAAACGCTTGCAAACTACGCCTGAAGTTTCTCAGTAGGACCCAGCAAACTGTCGCAGTGAGCAAGTTTTTCCCTCATAACAAATAAATCCTTTCCTTCTTCGCTTAGTGCCCACTCAGCCTCAGCCACACACTCGGATCCTATATATGCCTCTACCCGGTCTCCCGCTTGCTCAATCGTTCTCATGTTCCTGTCTCTGGCCACTAATGCAGCACCATAAGCCATCGCATACATACTTCGCATCCTCGCACTGTCAAAATACCTCTCACTCATAGCCCTATTCTACACCTAATTACAAAAATCCTATAGTATCAATGGGGTTGCAAAGAGCTTTAATTTTTCATATAATTCATCTCATTAAGTTATGAGGTGGCAACCACAACTCAATCAATGTTATTACGACCTTCAAGAGTTATTGGACAGCTTGTGTGAGGAATCAAGAGAGGCAAGTTTGGAAAACTTTCGAGCCCTAGCTCAAAGGAGGGTGTCAGAGCTATTTCCGCCATTGCGAACCACTACCAAGACAGAAGTTATTACTGTTCACAAACAAGGCCCAGAAGGTGAGCCAGAATAAATGAGAAAAATATTAATTTCGGCATCTGCTTTTTTTCTGATTCTGTTTCTGGCCTCTTTTGATCTTTTCTCCCCGCGCGCGCAGGCCCAAGACGAAAACGGCCACATTCCGGGCCAAGTCCTTGTAAAATTTAAAGACGGAACCACGAAAGCCAAGAAGGAGAATTTATTAAGAAGTAACCGAGCCCAGGTGGTTGGTAACCTTGAAGCTCTCGGGGTGTCGGTACTGCAAGTCCCTGGTGTTGCAGAAGAGAGGATAGTTACAGCGCTTTCCAAAAACCCCAACGTCGAATATGCCGAATTAGACTATATCGCCGAGGCTTTCCTTATCCCAAACGATACATACTTTAGCCTAAATCAATGGGGTCTTGAAAACACAGGTCAAACTATTAAAGGTGTTGCGGGAAAAATTGACGCCGACGTCAACGGCCCGACTGCTTGGGAGGTAACCCTTGGAGGAGTGAAAGTTGCAATCCTTGATACCGGCATTGACCAGGACCATGTAGATTTGTCGGCAAAAATTGTTCTGCAGCAAAACTTCACAGACTCACCAACAATTAACGACCTTTACGGGCACGGCACCCACGTCGGAGGAATTGTGGCTGCGGTTACCAACAACAACACGGGCGTTGCCGGAGGTTGCCCTGCTTGCGAACTTATGAACGGAAAAGTCTTAAATGACAAAGGGTCAGGCGCTTACTCATGGATCGCAAACGGCATTACCTGGGCCACAGACAACGGAGCCAAGGTAGTCAACATGAGCCTTGGCGGGTCCGCCAGATCCGCTACTTTGGAAAACGCGGTAAATTATGCCTGGAATCGCGGAGTCGTGGTTATTGCGGCAGCAGGAAACTCGGCCAATCCATCCAAAACGTATCCTGCAGCCTATACCAATGCAATTGCCGTGGCCGCAACCAACAACAAAGACCAGAAAGCATCATTTTCAAGTTACGGAGCAAAGTGGGTCGATGTAGCAGCCCCGGGAGAAAACATCTTTTCTACTTTTCCCAACCACCCTTATAAAATAAATAAATCCCTGAGTTACGATTTTGGCTCAGGTACATCTATGGCCACGCCGATGACCTCAGCTGTGGCTGCACTCATCTGGTCAACGCCTTACGGAACCTCTGCTTCCATGGTCAGAAACAGACTCCAGGCAACCGCTGATAAAATTCCCGGTACCGGGACTTACTGGTCCGCCGGCCGCGTCAATGCCGCCAACGCCATTTCCCCATGAAACTAGACTTCCTCTTTTTACCATTTTGTATTACAATCTTTCAAAGATGGGGGGTGAGACAAAAAGTTAGATAACATGTTAAATACCATACAAACAAACGGCGCTAACGGCTATATTGAAAAGTTAATTTTGCAGGAAGGTGAAGACCCAGACACTTCAGTAAGCGACACAGGCGATGCCGGGCAAACACAAGAAGGTGAAGCAGAGGTGAATGAGACGTTGGGAGGCAATATTATTACTGGGGATGGAGGCGATAGCGGCGATCCTATAAATGCAAAATAACAGTAAGAAAATATAGTCCAAAAAGACATACTTGACAGATGTCTTCCTAAAGCTTATTTTGTTAATTAGAAACTTTACTTCTTAAAGTCCTACCGCAAACGGAAGACTAGGAAGAAAACAATCTGCCCCTAAGTATTTTGTGTCATGAAAAGAAGCTTATTAAGTCTTCTGGTAATCGGAGTAGTGGCTGCTGCCGCATTGGGCTTGTCCCGGTCTTTTTTCTCTGACACCGAAACCTCCTCAGGGAATACTTTCGAAGCCGGCGCTATTGATCTTCTCATTGACAACGTAAGTTATCTAAACGGCAGTTTGAATGATGGTACAACCTGGACGCTTGACAACCTCCCCGGTCACTTGTTTTTTAACTTTTTAGACCTTAAACCCGATGACGAAGGAGAGGATACTATTAGTATTCATGTCAACAACAACGACGCCTGGGCTTGCATGGAAATGAAGCTCACCGCTAACATCGACAACGGCTGTACGGAGCCGGAAACAGTTGACGGCGATGCCCAATGTCCGACTCCCTTTCCATCGCCAACCGCACCGGGAGGAATCGGGGAACTTGGCGACGAAGTCAATTTTGTCTTTTGGGCCGATGACGGGGATAATGTCTTGGAGGATGATGAATTACCTGTCCTTGCACAAGGCAAGGCAAAAGACGTTCTTAATTCCAAATTTACGCTTGCCGATTCGGCTTCGAGTATTTTTCCTGAAATCGTTGACGGGCAACCGCTCGAAGGACTGACTAACTATTACATCGCAAAAGCCTGGTGTTTCGGGACACTCGGGCTTGTCCCCGTTGCCGCAGGCAGTGGGGTAAATCCGACAGTCGCTTCAGGAATTACCTGCGACGGAACGGCTCTAAACAACATAACCCAAACCGACAAACTGACTGCAGATATCAGTTTTTCGGCTGTCCAGGCCCGCCACAATCCCGACTTTTTATGCGAACCACAGCCATCTCCCACACCAATCGCCTGTATCGAAACCTATGCGGCAACAGCGCACGAAGTTAATCAGGGTACTCGCAAAAACGGCACGGCGGTACTAGCCAATCGAAGCGTAGCATCGGCAATGTTCGGCATTCCCCAGACGACTGGAACACCATCGGATGCCGGTTTCCCAGCCGGGTCATTCTATAGCCTCGGGTTTAATATTGGCAGCTTGGAGGGCGGAAGCGTAGTCCTTGGATTTACCAACCCATTCTACCCAAATCCGGCGGGGGCAGACCTGCAAGTTTTTGAAGTCACGGGCGGGACTTACCCCGATGAAAAAGTCAAAGTTGAAGTCGGCACAACTTCAGCCGGTCCCTGGACAGTAGTTTCGGCCGCAGCCATCCGCGACGAAGACATTGAAATTCCAGCCGGGTCTTGGCAATTTGTAAGACTGACCGATGTCAGCAATATTGCCCTTTTTGAATCAACTGCAGATGCTTATGACGTGGATGCCGTCAGGGCTTTGTGCGGAACACCAGGGGATTAAAAAATGCTAAAAACAAAACAGATAGTTAATATTACGATCACGTTATTAAATGCTGCCCTTATTTTCGTAATGGTTAATTTTATAACCACGAAATAAGATAGTTGGGTTTTTACCCTAGATTGGTGGTGAGTAATATAAGAAAAATTTTACTTAGTTTGCTTTCTATTTCAGCAGTCGCGCTTTTGGCATTCGGCGCCTCGCGAGCTTTCTTTAGCGATGAGGAAACATCAACAGGTAATACTTTCGTCGCAGGTGCTATTGATTTACAAATTGATAGCCAATGTCATTATTTCACTGATGAGGATGCTGACGGACAATACCTTGATGTTGGTTGTTTTACGCCAGCAAGTCCAGAACCAATACCATTCGGTAATTGGCAACTTGGTAATTTGACAACTGAAAAGTTCTTCAATTTTGCTGATGTCAAACCTGGCGACTGGGGCGAAAATACTATCAGCTTACACGTCTACAACAACGACGCGTGGGCATGTTTAGATATTAGCCCTCTAGCAGATCTGGACAATAGTATCACCGAACCTGAGGATGAAGTCGACCTAGCTTTGCCAAGTAACGACGGGACTCCTGATGGAGACTTGGCAGAAAACCTTGAGTTTTTTGCTTGGAGGGACGATGGAGACAATGTATTTGAACCACAAGGAAATCCATTGGAAATTCCACTCTTTTCAAACATCAGTGGCCCCGCAAGCGACGTCCTTAGTGGTAGAACTTACACCCTCGCGGCACCGGGATCGCCAAATGTTTTTACGGGGGTTGTTGGAGACCCATTAGTTGGTAGTAACAACTACTACATTGGATTAGCATGGTGTGCAGGTGACTTAAGCGTCGATTTGGGTACTGGAGTAATTACCTGTAATGGATTGACAATGGGTAATATTGCTCAGACAGACTCCGTTTCTGCAGACTTAACATTTAGGACTGAACAGTCGAGAAACAATCCAGACTTTGACTGTGAAACAGAACTGTAAGTTTGGAAACTTAGCTCTTGTCCTGCAACCGCGGGACGAGGGCAAGCCGGAGGATCGATGTCAAATAAGATATCGGGATTCCGGCTTGCCATGGATATAAAAATCTCCAAAGTCATCTATAACACCATCATCTTCCTGATACTCGCCGCATCGGGCTTTTTGCTTTTTGTTTACTTCGGCAAATTTGATTTTGCCAGCGCTTACATTGTCACCTCGGGATCAATGGCGCCGGCGATTGATACCGGCAGTATAGTTTTTTCGGTCAAAAGCGACACTTATAAGCCAGGAGATATTATTACATTCACTAACGGCGACAATAAAACCCACATTACTCACCGTATTATTTATAAAGATTACCAAAATAACAACTTCATAACTTCAGGCGACGCCAATGAAGACTTGGATCGCTGGACTGTCACCTCCGAAAACGTCAAAGGCAAGGTTTTATTCACCATTCCCTACGCGGGGTACCTTGCCAACTTTGCCAAAGAGCCATACGGCTTTATTCTCTTTATCATCGTCCCGGCGACGATAATAATCTACGAGGAACTTAAACAATTAATCAGTGAATCAATAAAATCAGTAAAGTCATTATTAAGAAAAAAGAGAAGAATATTAACTAATAAGATAAACCTGCTTCCGCAAAAAAATAATTTCGCTTTGCCCAAAATCGCCATCGCTATCCCGCTTGTGGGCAGCTTCATAGTTTTCGCCTCGCTTTCGGGGTCTTTTTTCTCGGACATTGAAAACAGCATTGAAAATGTCTTGTCTGCAGCCACTAATTTTGCGACTGCCGGGCCAACGCCCACACCCGCGCCGACAGCGCAAAACCCGATAATCAACGAGCTCCTACCAAACCCAGATCCGCCATCTGATCCTGAATGGATTGAGCTTTACAATCCAAACAATGCAGGATTTGATCTTACAGGTTGGAATTTGGTCGATGCCGCCAACAGTTCGCGCCCTCTGCCTTCGCAAATAATTCCGCCGCTTTCATACTTTGTTTATGAAACTCCCGAAGGTTGGTTAAACAATTCATCACCGGGAGACACTATAACCTTAATTGACCCACTTTCTAACCCCGTCGATCAGTACACATATACAACTGATGTTGCCGACAACAGATCGTTTGCAAGAATACCGGACACCAGCGGAGGCTTTGTACTTTGTCAGATTCCAACCAAAGGCTTGACAAACATCTGTCCATGAAAAAAATAAACTTTAAATTAATTTCGACTCTGGTCGGTGTTGTCATTGTCGCTGCCTTAGCCGGCTACGCCGCTCGGGAGCAGCCGACAACGACGCGCGCTTTCGGCAATTTAGTCGTCACTTTTGAAAGTGACCCATTATTTGACTTTGATGACTTTAAGCCCGGCGACTGCACCCAGAAAAGCATTACCGTTACAAATAACCGTGATGAAGAGGTAAGGGTAGCGACAAAGTCTGCGAATGAGGCGAGTGTTGGAGACTTTGATTTGGCTACACAACTTGATTTCGTAATCAGCGAAAACGGCGTGGCACTTTACGGCGACGCAAGCTCCACGGGGCCAAAGACTTTAGAGGATTTTTACACAGACAGCGACATTATTGACGGCATAATGCTGACGGATGTCGCAGGCGGCGGAGCCCAAACTGTTTACAAAATAAGAATTTGCTTTGATATAAATTCCGGCAATGATTATCAGGAAACCAAGACCGTTTTTGATTTAGTTTTTGGCGAAATTTTGGTCCCCGTTAAACTTCCCCCGGAGTGCCGCCACCTGGAAGGCATTGTCACCGAAAAGATAGAAGGAACAGAAGGTAATGACAACATTCACGGAACAATCGCAAGCGAACTCATAACAGGTCTGGGGGGTAATGACCGTATTGATCCTTCCAGTGGCCACGACTGCATAGTAGCAGGAGAGGGAAACGACCACGTGGACAGCTCTACAGGCAACGAAGTAATACTTGGCGGCGCGGGGAACGACAAGCTTCAAGGAGGAACAGGCAACGACATAATTTATGGCGGAGAAGGAAATGACAATATCGATTTGGGCAGCGGATCTGACACGGCATATGGTGAAGCCGGCAATGACCATATTACGGGTGGAAGCGGTGACGATTACCTAGACGGCGGAAGCGACACGGATTCGCTCTTCGGCGGTTCGGGAACAGATACCTGTGTTTCCGGCGAGAACCTAAACAGTTGTGAGATTTAAACTTAGATTGACAAAATCCATCCGTTTGTACTAACGTACTAGTACAGTGATACGTAATCAAAAACAATACTTGGGACTTACTTTCGATCTGATTAATGCTTTCAGTCTGGTCAAAAATCCTCATGATACTGCACTACTTATGCAAAATTTACTTACAGAATCCGAGATTCGTAACCTTGCCCAAAGGCTGCGTATAGCCAAGTTAATACTGTCTGGAGAAAAGCATAGAGATATCGCAAATAAAACCCAATGCAGTATAGCTACTGTCACAAAAGTTAGTATCTGGTTAAAAACCGCCGGAGAAGGACTGGATAAAATTATTGACAAACTTCCCGAAAAATACGGGTATCCAAAAGATCTTCCGAAAGTTCCGCTTGAATTTCAGTTGCCAAAATTGATCGCTGCCGGTTTTCAATATAGCGCGGCGAAGTTACAAGAAAAGCCCTCCAAGAAACTATATGAAAATATGCAGACTAAAAGAATCATTGACAAAAATTTAAAAGAATCCTATAAACTCCACTAACTTGAGTTTGCAACTCTTCGTTAGTGATTTTGATCCCCCAAAATGTCATTTTTGATGCAAACTAAAGTAGTTTAGGTATAAAATCAGCTTCAGAAAATAATTTCTTGTATTAACGTACTAGTACGTTAATACAGGTATTTGAAGACTTATCTGATTACCGCCGTCATATTGTACGGGCAGTTATTGACATATTAATTGCCTCCCGGCGCACCAAAAGGCAGATTCATATAGTCGTCCCATCCCCCGGAATTGGTAGTCCTGTCCATTAGACGTGCTCCACTACCGTCACGATCAACGGCAGCAACTGTCTGCCTTATCGAGTCCGGCCCGCAATCTGTTCTCATCCCCATTGTATCCGTACAAAACGAAGTCTCCCGGCCTGAATTTCTCCAGCTCCAATCCGGCTCATGAATAGTCCTCACGTCCCCCGTCCAGAAAGCACTTAGGTCACCAAACGGCGCATTACACGGATTTGTACTTAGGAAACAGAACTCCCCAGAAGTGCTCACCAACTGCACAGAGTCAGGGCAACCTGCGCTTGCCGATCCGTCGCTAACACACAAAGACGCGTCACCGTGAATATGATTCATAGGATTGGTAACCGCAAATGTGGCCGCCCCCGAATTCCAAACACCGCCGACATTGACCTGAAAAGGCCAAAGTTCATAAGCAGCGTCCTGGTGATCCACTATTACCCTTGCAGGTTCACTCCCGCCGCGGCCTGTTCCCTTACTTATCACGTTTCCGGTATCCGCCAACGCATAAATATGGGTATCGGCCGACCAAAACTCGAAACTGTGCATCCTCAAAAACAACCTTCCGCGGCCGCTAGTTCCTTGGTGAACCGCAACAAAATACGTATCGTTTATACCCGGTCCATAATCAAGTTCGCTTTTGCCAAAACCGTTCAGATTGCCTGCATAGTGCGTAAAGACTTTAAAACCGGAGTGTGCTTTTAATTCGTCAAACATACCCGCAACTTTGGCGGCGTAACCAAATGGAGGCAGCGGAGCAGTAGGAGAGAGTGAAACACTTGGTCCACCCGTAGCTCCCGGCGGTGCGTCGCCGTGTTCATGATTGAAAGCACATTTGGCCCCGCCGGGGTTGGTGGAGTCAATGGGTACAACAATAGGGTGCCATGTGCGGTACTTAAGGCCATCCGGCCCGCTGACAAAAAACCTGTCGTGCTCGGTTGCGGTACAACCCTTTACAGATTGGCCGCGGTAAGGCCCATAACTTAGAGTGGCAGTCTTTGCCGGGTCGCCGATGACCAAAGCCGAAATTTCAGGAAAAGTATCACTATTGCTCGCAGAAGTCCCGCCTGCGGGCGCGGGTAAAGGAGTAGCAGTCGGGCTAGAAGTCGAAACTGGAGTGGCTGTTGCCCGGGGCGTTGGTGTTCCCGTACAGGTTACTTTTAGTTGCCTCCTGGCGCGACCATCAAGCCATTGGGCTCCGATTCTACCCGTAACACACGTTACTGTTCCAGACTCACCTGGACCCAGCGCAAAAAGCTTGGCAATACTCTGAGCGCTGGTATTTAAAACTTTAGTTGAAAAGAGGTAGCTGATTAACCCTAAGACTAGCGAAGAAAAAAGAAGCGCTGAAAGGCGAAACATAAAAAGGATGTTACCTAAAACACTCTCGCTTGGCAACAGGCAAATCCTAATTTTCAACTACCAATGTCCCTGTCATTGAAGGATGCGGTGTGCAGTGGTAAGCGTATTCGCTCTCGGCACTTGGTGCCGTAAATATGACCGACTCGCCTTTGTTTAGCAGTTTGGTGCCAAACGAACTGCCATCATTTGCCGTCATTGTGTGCGCCGCCGTGTCCCGATTAACTACAGTCACTTTTGCCCCGGGTTTAACCTTAAAAGTTTTGGGCGAAAACGCAAAGTTTTTTATTTCAATTGTAATTTCATCAACAGCCCCCTGTGAACTTAGATCACTTTCTTTCAGAGTTTCTGTGTTATCTATTGCTATTTTATCTTCTTCCAAACGAGGACCTTCATTAAAGGGAAAATTTACCGGTGTAGGTACCGGAGTCACATTACCGCCCCGGACTACGACAAACCCAATTACTACTACAATGACTACCACAACACTCAGCAAAAAACCTTTATTCATAGGCCAAATTAAATCTACGCTTTTTTGTTTAAAAAAGCAATTGAGACTGCTTACTTTTTCAACCCTTGTTCCGTGTATTTTTGAAGGAATTTTCTATAGAGGTCGTTTGTGGTCACAATGCCCACCAGTTTGCCACCTTCACCCACCACGGGGAGCCTTCTCACATTGTGGATCAGTAACATCGAGCAAGCTTTTAGCACGTGATCTTCGGGGGCAACGGTATAAACCTTCTTTGTCATCAGCTGACTTGCACTTAGTCTGTTTATTTTTTTTGCTTCCGTTTCTATTACATCCAAACTCAGGTAATAATCAATGTCGCGATAAAATTCTTTAATCGAAGGGAAAAGGTGGATAAGTAAGTCTTTCTCGGAAATCACGCCGACCAGCCGCTTTTTTGAATTTACCACAGGGACGCCGGATATTTTGTTTTTGATAAGAACTCGGAGGACTTTACGGAAACCGTCTTTACTGTTAACGGTATAGATCCGCTTGACCATCACCTCTTTGACCAGCATCCTATAAACCTATTGTAACACAGGAAGTAAAGCAGCTTACCTTGCCACGTTCCTCAACTTTCTCACCACGCGAATGTCGACAAGACTTTTTCTGTATTGGTAAATTGCCGCCGCCTTGTCTTCTTTTGAAACGCCTTTTTTAATAAGCTCTTCGGCGCGCTGACGGGCTGCAAGCGCTTTTTCCTCTGAAATCTCACTTGCAAATGAGGCATCTTCGATTAAAAGAGTTGCACTCTTGCCATCGGTTGAAAACACACCCCTGGCTATCGAAAGATTTGTCTGTTTATTGTTTGCGTCTCTATAAACCACCTCACCAAAAGTCAAAGGAGTTACAAAAGCCATGTGTTTGGCAAGGGCTGTAAAAACACCTTCGACTCCCGGCAAAGTAACACTTGTGACTTCCCCCGAAAAAATTTCCCTGTCCAGGGTAAGTATGTCGATATGAAAGTTTGTCACTTTTTGTCCACTTCGGTAATTGCCCCTATCATATAAAACTGGTGTTCCGGCACGTCGTCGTACTCGCCGCCCAATATTTTTGCAAACCCGTTGACCGTCTCCTCAACGGACACATATTTACCCCCGCGGCCGGTAAAAGCTTCCGCGACAAACATCGGTTGGGTAAAAAACCTCTGTATTTTTCTGGCCCGTGTGACCACGGATTTATCCTCATCCGAAAGTTCCTCCACCCCTAATATGGCAATAATATCCTGAAGTTCCTTATACCTTTGTAATATTTTTTGGACTTGCCTCGCCACAGCGTAGTGCCTTTCCCCGACAATTGCAGGGTCAAGCGCCGTCGAAGTCGAAGCCAAAGGGTCAATCGCGGGATACAAACCCTGCTCGGCCAGGGACCGCTCCAGCGACACCGAAGCATCAAGGTGCGAAAAGGTTGCAACAGGAGCCGGATCGGTATAATCATCGGCAGGCACGTAAACCGCCTGAACCGAGGTTATCGAGCCTTTATAGGTTGACGTAATCCTCTCCTGAAGCTCCGCCATTTCCGAGGCTAAAGTCGGCTGGTAACCGACGGCAGACGGGATCCTGCCCATCAAAGCCGAGACTTCGCTTCCCGCTTGGGCGAACCTGAAAATATTATCTATAAATAGTAATACATCCTGGGACTCTTTATCTCTAAAATATTCTGCCATCGTAAGAGCGGTCAGGGCAACGCGGAGTCTGTTTGTCGGCGGCTCGTTCATCTGGCCATAGGCCAGTACTGCCTTTTCCAGTACACCGGAGTCCTTCATTTCAGACCAGAGCTCGTTCCCTTCCCGGGTTCTCTCCCCGACTCCGGCAAAAACAGAATAACCACCGTGTTTTTTGGCGACATTATTAATTAGTTCCATAATAATGACCGTCTTGCCGACTCCCGCGCCGCCAAAGGCCGCCACTTTGCCACCCTTCACAAAGGGACAAATAAGATCAATGACCTTTATGCCTGTTTCAAAAACTTCGGGTGTTACTTTTTGCTCCTCAAGGCTGGGGGCTTTGGCGTGAATGGGACTTGTCTCCCCTGCCTGTATTTTTTTACCTTTATCGACCACTTTACCCAGGACATTGAAAACCCGCCCCAAAGTTGACTTACCCACGGGCACCCTAATCGGCGCCCCGGTATCAAAAACACTTTCACCACGCCTTAAGCCTTCGACCGGACCCAAAACCAAGGCCCTTATTACCCCTTGTTCGAGGTGCTGCTCGACTTCAGCAGTGAGAAATTTATCTTCCCCGATTAGCAGAGCATTGAATATCTCGGGAAGTTTATCTTCAAAACGAATGTCTACGACCGGCCCCACAATTTGTATGATTTTTCCTTTTGTCATAAGTTAACTCATTACCTCCATTGCCCGCGTAACGTCGGCGATTTCGTCCGTTATTGCCTGCTGCCTAACTTCGTTATAGACAAGCGTGAGTGCCTGTGAAAGATTCTGGGCGTTCTCAGACGCGCTTTTCATTGCCAACATCCGGGCCGAATGCTCGGATGCCTCGGATTCCAGAAACGCTTCCCTAAGCTGCACTTCCAAATAAAAGGGTAACATTGTCTCTAAAACCTGCTTGGCTCCAGGCTCAAAGAGGTAGACCAACGACCCGGCATATTGGCTTGCCACATTATCGCGGGATACGGGCAGAAGTTTTTTTAGAGTTGGTTTTTGCATCAAGGCATTTATAAAGTCGGAATAGATAACATAGACTTCGCAAACAGTGTCTTTCCGGAATTCATCCAAGACCAGTGAAATAACTGCAGAGAGGCAAGCTTCTTTAGTCAAATCCGAAAAATCAGCCAAGAGCTGGCCGTTAAGTATAGCGAAGGATCGGGACTTTTTGCCAACCGTGATAAACAGTCTCTCCTCTTTGGCCGTATCATTCGTATCCGCCAAAACCTTCCTGAAAAGGTTGGTATTCAAGCTTCCGCAAAGGCCCCTATTCGTCGATACCAAAACATAGAGCTTCTTTTTACCTTTGCCTCTTTCAAAAAGATCAATTTTTTCCCCCTCGGCTTTTCCTGACAATTGACTGACCAATTCGTAAACTTTCATCGCGTAGGGCTTGCCCGCTTTAGCCTTGCTTTGGGAAGAGCGGACTTTAGACGCAGAAACCATTTCCAAAGCCTTGGTAATTTTTCTGATATTTTTAACCGACTGTATTCTTTTTCTTATTAACCTTGGGTTTTCCATATTTTTTCTTTAAATTCGGCAATTGCCTCATCCAAATCTTTTTTAGTTCCGTCGCTAAACTCCCCGGAGTCGGCAATGTCACGCACTATCTTGGATTTCCTGTCGGTAATAAACTGCATGAACGACTCTTGAAACACAATGATTTTATCTATAGCGATGTCGTCCAAACTGCCGCTTGTGACCGTGTACAAAATGACAACCTGGTGTTCCACCGGGATCGGCGCATATTGAGGCTGTTTTAAAATTTCAATTATTCTTTTCCCCCGCTCTATCTTTTCCCGGGTGGAAGGGTCCAGGTCCGACGAGAATTGCGCAAACGTGGCAAGTTCATAATATTGAGAAAGGTCAAGCCTAAGTTTACCGGCAACTTTCTTCATGGCTGATCTTTGAGCAGCCCCGCCGACCCTGGACACGGAAAGGCCCACATTCAAAGCCGGCCGTACACCCGCAAAGAAAAGGTCATTTTCAAGGTAAATCTGCCCGTCCGTTATCGAAATTACATTTGTGGGAATAAATGCAGACACATCTCCGGATTGTGTTTCGATAATTGGAAGCGCCGTCAAAGAGCCGCCGCCCAAAGCCTTTGAAAGTTTGCAAGACCGCTCAAGTAAGCGGCTGTGAAGGTAAAAAACGTCTCCCGGATATGCCTCACGGCCTGTGGGGCGCCGGAGCAGCAACGACAACTCACGATAAGCCCAAGCGTGCTTTGTCAAATCGTCATACACCACAAGAACATCATTGCCTTTTTCCATGAAAAATTCCCCCATTGCAGTACCCACATAAGGAGCCAGATAGCGTAGTGAAGCGGGGTCTGAAGCCGAAGCCAAAACAACAATCGTATTTTTGAGGACTCCAAATTCGTCTAACTTTTCAATGACCGACGCGACTTTTGACCGCTTCTGACCAATTGCTACATACAGGCAAATTACCCCCGTGGCCTTCTGATTGATTATTGTGTCAATGGCAATTGCAGTTTTACCCACTCCCCGGTCACCAATAATCAGCTCCCTTTGCCCCCGGCCAATTGGAATCATTGCATCAACGGCTTTTATGCCTGTCTGCAGTGGTGTCGAAACTTTTGACCTGTCCACTATCCCGGCAGCAACCCTTTCAACAGCCATATATTTTTCAGGTTTGATATCAGCCTTGCCGTCCAACGGGTTGCCGAGAGCGTCGACCACCCTCCCAAGGAAATCTTTACCCGAAGGCACAGCATAAAGCTTTCCGGTAGTTGTAACTTTGTCGCCAACATTCAAGGTCGCCCAGTCTCCCAAGATGACAGCCCCTACCCTGCTTTCCTCCAGGTGCATCGCTAGCCCCACCAGCCCGTTTTCAAACTTCAAAACCTCGCCGTACATGGCGGTTTCGAGCCCGTCCAAAAACGCCACTCCGTCTTTTAGAGAAATTATTTTCCCTTCGCTTTTTATTTCGACCATATTTCCTTTTCTATTTTGCCCGACAAGCTCAAGTCCAAGACTATAGAGCCGACTTTGGCCTTAAAACCTCCCAGTATCGCCGAGTCCGTCTCCTGGACAAAGGAGGCCTTGCCGGAAACTAAAGACTTGCTTACAAGAAAATCTCCTATTTTTTTTGCCAAAGCACCAAAGTCCCCATCCCTTAATTTAAGGGGAGTAACTACTATAACCTTTGTTATTTTGTCCATCTTAAGATTTAAGCTCTTTTGCCACCAAGGCTATACTTTTAAGTCGTGTTTTATCGTCCAATACGCGAGCGAGCACGTGATTAATAACTTCTTGGCTAAGTTTTTTCGAACTTTCTTTGACTTTCCGTTCCACTAATTTTGCCTGACGGTCTAACTCTCCTTGGCCTTTGGCAATTAGTGCTCTTGCCTTTTTATTACCCTCCTCGGTGGCTTCGTTTTTAATTTTTTGAGCCTCAAGTCTGGCGGCATTTACTATGTTATTTGCGTCAGACCTTGCGGCTTTGAGTACTTTCTCTTTTGTGCTTTCAAACACTTCCTGTTTACGGGCCAATTCACCCATTGCGGTTTCGACACCGGCAAGTTTTTCCTCACGGGACTTCATGGCCTTCAATATGGGCTTGTAGAGAACTTTTTTAAGAATGACAAACAAAATAATAAAGTTAATTATCTGCACTCCAAGCAAAAAAGGATCAATACCTAATTTTTCCATAGTAGTTTAAACTAGACAAAGAAAATAATAAGCGCGATGACGAGCGCATAAATCGCAATAGCTTCGGCAAATGCTACCGACAAAATTAGAACTGTCCTAATATCCGATGAGGCTTCCGGATTGCGGCCCAGGGCTTCCAGAGCTCCTTTGCCTATTAAACCCACACCTACCCCGGGCCCGAGGGTCCCCAGGCCAATTGCTAGAGCTGTTGCTAATTCCTTTAGTTCCATTCTTTCACCCCCCTTCGTGGTGTTCTGTTGCCACAACAATAAAAATCGATGTCAGCATTGTAAAGACCAAAGCTTGAATAAATCCGACAAATATTTCAAGCCCCAAAAAGGGAATCGGCAACAAAACCGGTATCAGGAAAGTCATGACCGCCAATAACACTTCACCGGCAAAAATATTCCCAAAAAGACGGAAAGAAAATGAAATCAGCTTGCTTAGCTCTGAAATAAGCTCGAGAATCCCGACTACCAGATTTATGGGGTTTTTAATATTAAAAAATCGCTTCAAATAGCCGCCCAAACCCAAAGCTTTGATACTCAAAGCCTGTGTCACAACCACCGATATAAGGGCTAAGGCTATAGTCGTATTTAAGTCCGCATTGGGGCCTCTGAATAAAGGAATAAGTACCCTGCCGTTTTCTCCTTCCTCCCAGATCCCAACCGGGCCCACGCCGGGCAAAAGCCCTATCCAGTTGCCCAGCATAATAAAAACGAAGAAAGTAAAAATCAGGGGAAATAACTTGTCGATCCGCTCGCCTAAAATACTTTTGAAAAAGCCGTAAAAGCCTTCCACAGCCATCTCAACAAGACTATAAAGCCCGGACCTTTTCTTTGAGTTCTGTTTGTAGCCAATGGCGACTACAATAAGCACTGCCATTACAACCAGACTCGTCAAAAGCGAATTTGTCAAAGTAAACCCGCCGATATGGACTACCGGCTCGGGAGCAACAGATATGTGTAAGCTTGTCATTTTTTGGTTAATACTTTGCCTGCAATTTTAATAGCCCTTATGAAACCTACCACCACACCAAGTACTATACCGACGAGGGTGAAAGCGGGGCCTGTATCAAGTTTGCTATCCAAAATGACGCCTGACAAGAGAAATATTATAGGGAAAAACACAAGAGACACGCTAATGGACGAGGCTTCGTTAAGCAATTTGAAAGTGTTTTTAAAATCAGCTTTGTTTTTTTGCATATCCTCGTACAAAAAAAATCGGCAATCTATGCCGATTGCAACTAATTGTAGCCTCGAGGCTCTTTCAAGTCAACACGAATTTAAACAACTTTTTCAAATTTTCCATCTAAATGCAGATAATATAAATATACCGAAAGATCGGGATACTTTGCTAATACAACTGACCTTGCTTTAACTAAATCCTGACTGTGCCTTTGGGGCGTACTCTCCTTGCCGTATGCTCCACAATCCTCATGGTGAATTAAATAAGCTTCCTTAATCTGATGCAGCCTGACCGAGACAGCTATCTGTTTTAAAACAGTCGCCAAATCTTTTGTCGCGCCGGCAAAGCCGACTAAATCAAAAGTCTTTCCGACAAGTCTCTCGTTGGTAAACTCGCGGATAAATTTTTGAAATCGAAAGTCAATACAACAAACAACCAAGGCGTCACACGTATGAATCATATTCACAATTATATTCCAAAACTCTAACAAAATCCTGACTAAAGGCGGGTATACAAAGGCCTCGTGGCCCAGTTGCTTTTAATAATTTCCGGATCGTCCAAACCAAGGTGTAAGGACACACCCAGGCCGGATGAATTCACAACTTTCTGATATCTTACAGCTTGATATACCGAGCCCCCGTGAGTGAAGTCGCGTGTCCTGGACCAAATCTCTCTGAACTAACGAACAATCTCATTCGTATATCATCCGGGTTCTTTTGCATTTTAGTTACAATTTGATTTAAGAGACCGTCATCGCCCTGCCTATATGTAGCCAACAAAGCTTCTAATCCAGTTAAACCTTTTAAAAAAGACAGATTTGAAAAACTAACCAATGGTCTTCTCTTGGACCAGATACTAAACAATCCGTCTTCATTACCTCTAATCGATTTTCGAAGTAATCCCAGACCAGATTTAATACCTATAGATAAATGGGGGTCAGAAACTAAAGTACCATCCAAACTTTCAAGCCCCAAAAACCCGACTGTCGTGGGAGAACCGGTAACAACTCTCTGTCTCCATAAATAGTCTGCCTCCCCAGTCTTGAGGCTTGAAACAAGATTTGCCAATCTAAAACACCTTGGGAAAACACGAGCAGTCGTCAAATCCGAAGCCAGTCCAAGTACATTCCCAAACCCATTCCTACCAACCTGATCAAAATCTAGTAAATCCTCGGGCGTGAACTCGGCGTGTCTTGATTCGAGAGCCAAAAATGAACTCATTACATCGGAAATTTTATCCGGGTGACTAAGTAACCAAGCAGCTTTAGTCCCGAGGACAACAGTTAAAGCCTTTGGATCCTGACTTATCAAGTCTTCTATCAAGCCATCGTGCCCAATCATAAGTGCAAATTCGAGAACAAAATTTCTGAAGACCAATGTCTCGGCAGTCTCCCTATCAATACAAAGAGATGTGTAAAGATTTTCTTGGCCAGCAACAAAGCCCTCAACTGCTTTCATAACCAAGTCCAAACCACTCTCACCTCTATCTGCATTCAGGCGATCTCGGATTTGTTGACCAATTGACAGATCGGCCAGTCCCTGTAAAACAATTCTTGGCGAGAGAGTATGCTGATTTCTGGCCGGATAAATGCCGCCTGCGACAAAGTCCACAACTGCAGCTGCTTGACTAAACCAAGCCATCTCCGGATGAGCTTTAATTACAAGATCTAAACCCGGCTCGGCGCTAAACATGGGTTCTGGTTTATCATTACCAAAACCCACCATATATACCCCATCCACAATCTCAATTTCGGGAATCGCCTTTTTGCCAACACCCAAATATGCCAGACGCCTAAATTGGCTTGATGGTAAAACCAGACCCGATCCAGCCGAAGATACACCTATAGAATGCAAATACTCCTCATCAGGGATAATAGCATTATAGGCCGCAATATCGCCATTAACATGATCAACTATTCTTCTTGTTTCTAGTTCATTAATAGCCATGAATAATACCGATAGTGTATAATAAAGATATCTAAAAATAAAGTTCATGAAAAATTCGCTTGAGCCGGTAATCTGCATGAAAAGAGATTTTGAAGCACTCCGATTCATCCTGGATAAAATCAAAATCAAAGAACCCGCTTGTGTCTTGACTGTTAGCGGCAACGGGAAGGACATTATTTACGAAACACTGATTAAAAGATTAGAGAAACTAAAAAAAGATACGCCGCTTCTTAACATTTCAGCGACCACCGAAGAAGAACTAAATAAATTTATAGGCAAGATAAAATCTCAAACATTGCCTCTTATCTCCATTATTAATCTTTCCATCGGCAAGGACGTCTCATGGTTTTTTGATGATCTCGAAGCCCTAAGAAGAAAAAATGGAACAGCCTTCAACTATATTGTAATCACTTACTTCAAAGATGTGGCGAATGCGTACGGACAAAAACATAAGGCTCTCATGAGGTCAATTAAAATCCTTGATAATGTCACTTTTAATGACGCGGAGAAGTTTATCAAAGACTTATCGAGAAGATTTTCCTACAAGTTAACTGCTGACGAGATCCGTAAAATTTACGGATTGAGCGATGGGCATGTCGGCCTAATCAAGTCACTTTACATGTGCGTACGAAAGGGCGAACCCTTGGATAAAAAGATTTGGGTAGAGCCATCAATCGAGTCGCGTCTACAAGCAATCCGCGAAGATAAAAAAACTTATTCTTCAAAAGAAAAAAAAGACTACGTCTTTAGCTCTAAGGAAAGAGTTGTATTCAATGTATTAGAGTTAGGTGTAGGAAAAGTTATTGAAAGAAGCGAAATAGCCGAAAGAGTTTGGGGAAACAGTTGGGAAGAAAACTATTCGGATTGGGCAATTGATCAAATAATTCACAGACTTAGGGGCAAAATCAGAAAAAATAAATTAGCCTACAAAATACTTACTAATAAAGGACTCGGGTTTACTCTACTTAAAAAGTAACCTGTCAGGACACGGTCAGGATATTATCAAGCGGAAAATTTCAATCTGACCTACAATCCCACAAATGAGAAAGGGGGTGGACAAAAGGCTTTTAAGGGACATCAGAAATGCCATTTCCCAAAAAGCCCTGGACATGAAGGTCAGTACAACCTGGTTTAAATATTTATCAAAATCAAAACACGGCTACAAGTTTCTCGTTAATAGACAAAAACAGATAACGACCTTAAGGGAAATACTTGAGTCTGTTTCTAAAAAACAACCAAATCTTTCAAAAGGCCAAATATCAGAGGCTATTTCAAAAGTAGTAAACAATTTCTAACTACTCTTCTGCCTTAGCTTCCTCTTTAGTTTCTTCTTTGACCGCTTTTTTGGCTGCCTTTACAGGTTTTTCTGCCTTCACTTCGACTGGTTCAACGACTGGTTCAACCGGAGCTGAAACCGGGCTGGCTGCAGGTGCAACTCCAGAAACTGAACTTTCCTGTGCTCTGGCTTCGCTGACAATTATTTTTCGTCCGCCCATGTCAGAACCGTTAAATTTCTCAATTGCTGCCTTTGCGGCCTCCTCTGTCTCCATTTCGACAAAGCCAAAGCCCTTGCTTCGGCCTGTGTCTTTGAAAGAAATAACAACCGCGTCCACCACTGTTCCGGCTTCGGCAAATAACTTCCGCAATTCATCGGAAGTTACAGTGTAAGAAAGATTCCCTACATATAATTTTTTATTCACTGATTATCACCTCCTTAGGTACAAGAAAAGTCTCCTCGAAGTCTTTTTTTCACGAAGACACGAAAGAAGACGTATCACTTGTCAACATTGCTAGTATAACACACCCATATATTTTCTTGCCAGAGGCAACAGTAACTGTCGCCGTCCCGGCACAAACGGGACCTGCCTTCCGTGCAAATGGTGTTTTCCTGCCACACTCCGCAGCCGCAGCTATCGGGCGACCATTGGCCTGCAATGCATTGATAGACTTTCTCTATTTCGGCGGCGCGTCTGCGTAGTTCCTGATTTTGACCAACCAAAACAGTCATTGTTGTTACCGTTATAAGCGCAAATACAACCATGGCAGTTGCTTTAAAACCAACAGCAATCCGGGCCATACAGGTATCACAGATGATTGTTTTCTGGTATTTGGGAACAAATTGAGAGGAACGGCAAATGAGGCAATTGACCGTTTTATAGTCTTCGGTCAAAGGCTTGTTCCTTTTTCGAATCAGCGAATCAAAGGTAAGAATAATTAAAACTATTCCGATCTGGACGGAAGCTATGCCCAAAACCATACTCCAAAAAGGGATTTGGAGAGAAAGCAAAAATGCGCCACCCAAAAAGAGAACTACAGATAGTATAAAAAGGCCGGTGTCCTCAACCAATCTTTTCACTATTATAGTTTAGCAAAAAGTCATTGAAAAAGTTTTCGGGGAATGGTTTAATGGAAATATGACGTTGACCAAGCATGATCTAGACCAAATTGATAAACGAATAGACAAACGCTTTCAAAATCATAAAGAAGATCTACTTGAAGAGATTGACGCAAAACTTATAAACTTAAAAAGTGACATCTTTGACAGAATCGATCCAACAACTCTTTAAATTCTTTCCGCAAAAATAAGAAGCCTTTTGTAGTCAGTTCCCACTGGCCAGCAGGTCTGAAGTATCAGCTGGTCCACCGACAAATCTTCCAAAAAAGACGCCTGGGTTGGAGACACAATCCTGGTTTCAGTCACCCTATAATCCACTTTTTCATTGTCTCTATAAATCACAACTTCATCGCCTAACTTAAGTCTTCCGAGTAAAAAAAATGCAGTATTATAACTCGTGATGTTCCATGGAACGTCCGAGCTGTGGGCAAACAAAAACGACGTCCCAGTGTCGCCCGGAAGTGCCGTTCCCTTTGCATGAGCCACACCCGTTTTAAGTTTCTCCAAATACTCCGATTTTTTCCACGGGTCGACATCGATGACTATCGGAGCATAGGCATTTATTTTTGGAATTTCAATGAAATAACCATGCCGATTAATGTCGTTAACGATATTTACTGGAAATAAAAAAAGCTTTACAAACGGAAGATAAATATACAAAAGACCAATAATTGACAGTGCCATCAGCAACATACCAAATTTTTGTACCAGTGTAGCGTTACGCTGTAACATATTTAGAAATTAAAAAACCCGCTTGGAGCAGGTCTTGCGGGTTATTATGCAGCATCAAAAGGAAAACTGCAAAGTCAGAGTCAGATTTGCCGGAGATCTCCCGGACCTGAGGCGTAAATATAGTCCCATCAAAAACATTATTACGTTTGCAATTGTGGCCAATAGAAGAGCACTGCTACCCGTGGCCGGCAAAACAAGACCTCCGACTGCCGCCGCAAGTACGCTCCCGCTCAAAGAGGATCCGCCTCCCGAGGAAGATCCGCCGCCGCTTGTAGTTCCCCCTACCATTCCCCCTCTGGGGCTTTCCGGCGGGGTAGCAGGATCACCGGGGTCAAAGTCGCAGCAGTCAATGTCAACCAAGTTATGGTTAGCAAAATTACCAATAATCGCACCAATTAATATATCGCCCGTCTTAATACTTACGTCTCCGCCGTTTCGGTTGGCAACATTGTCACCCGTATTTGCGTAAATGTCTAATCTATTGACAATATCCGAACTGTTGGTGACAGATACAATGGTATCAGTCGTAAAGTTGGCAGTAATCAAATTGGCTGATCCGGATCCGTTTCCGTTGATTAAAGCAGACAGCGACAGTCCGCCGGCAGAAAAATTTACCTTGCTTACGTTAACGGTCGTATTTAATATTTTACCGTCTACTTTGATATTACCGGTCTGGATAGTCACGTTGCCGAAATTATTACTTGCGGCATTATTACCAGTATTCGCATTAACATTGACGGTATTTACTATATTTGCTTGCTGATTTACCGTTACGGTATTTGTGCTGCTGTTTTGAATATTGACATTATTTATACTTCCTTCGCCATTGCCGGTTACCTTCACATCTGTTGGCTGGGCACAGCAATCTGAAGAATCTACAACGGACGAGTTAACGTCGTTAACTACAGTTACCCCAACCTGAGAGTTTCCGGTATCAACCAATACGGCTTCTCCATTGTTTGCATTCACGTTGTTCCCGCCGGTATTTGAGTTTGCAAAAACACCATTATTGACACCGGTATCATTGCTTTGTGTAATACTTGCCGTATTCGCGCTATTGACAGTCACTTCACTCGCAGAACCCGATCCGTTACCCGAAATAACCAATTCCTCGGCGTGGGCGGCCGAGGAGCTAAAGGCGATTAGTGTAGCGGGCAGTACCATCAGCAAATATTTTTGACCTAGTACTTTCATGTTTTCCAGGGAACCTGCCCACTATTAAATTTAATTGCCACTGTCCGCTTTATTCCCAGATACAGGACAAACAAGAGTATAAACGGAATAGCGAGTGCCAGATTAATATTTAATTTGCCCGCTCTGTCGCCTGCTACCAAACTTGCTTCCGGGTTTTCCAAAACCGACGAAGTCATTCCGGAAACATTCCTGTTTTGGTACCCCCCATTATTGGTCGCAATATGTAAAACATTCTCGCCTGATGCTATTTCATAACTTACTGTCGGGGAAGATGCATTACCGCCGTTTGAACTACCGTTTTGCGTTTCGGCAACATAGCCTCCGATTTCGTTGCCAGGTGACTCGCTATTTTGGGCTACCACAGGTGTGTTTTCCTTATGCGTGCCGGGAGAAACAAAGTCGCCGGCCCAACTTCCAAAGACATTTACTACAGTTACAAATAATCTGCCACCACCGGTTATGTTGTTGTTAATAAAGTTTACGAGGTTTGCCACTATATTGGCATCGCCTGTCGTCACCGACGAGTTTCCGCCGGTATTTCTCGAGGCAATATTATCACCCGTGTTTGCGACTAAATTAAGATTATTAACAACATTTGCAGTATTCGTCTGATTTACTGAATTATTGACCAATTGATCCACCGTCGAATTATTATTCGACTCCGCTCCGTTACCGCTATTTGTCGCGATTATTTGGCCAGCCTCATCAACTGTAAACCGGAAATCATTGGAACCGGCATAGTTACTGCCCTCTGTCGCGCCTAAAATTTTACCTATCCAGTTGCCGGCTTCGTTCACCAAAACTATCCACCAATCGCCGCCAACTATATTAGTATTGACAACATTTAGCACCTGAGCTGTTACCGAAGCATCGCCGGTAGTTACCGAGTTATCTCCGTTCGTGTTTCTGCTTACATCGTTGTCTCCCGTGTTGGCTATAAAGTTAAGGTTGTTTTGAATATCTGCGGTATTGTTTTGGTTAATTAAATTATTTGTCTCGGAAGACGCATTGGCCAAGTTGGTGCTCCCCGTACCGTTTCCGGAGTTCGCCGCAACTAAACCGTTAAAGTACTCCTCCGGCATGATAATGTCGCCAACTAAATCCCCGAAAACATTTACCACTGAATAAATTACATTTCCTGCTAAGTTATTATTAGCGAGTGTCAAAACGTTAGCTACGACATTGGCATCACCAGTCGTAATCGATGAGTCCCCGCCCGTGTTTCTCGATGCAGTGTTGTCACCTGAATTGGCAGCTAAGTACAAGTTGTTTTCAATGTCAGCCGTATTAGTCTGGAAAGTCGCGTCGTTGGTCAAACTGTTTATGCCGGCGGTATTTTGAGAACTGTCTCCATTACCGGAGTTTACGGCTGAACTATTTCCAAAGTTGGCGCAGCCACTGACACAACCGGAGGGAAAATCCAAAACAATGTCCCCCACATGATCATCCACAATGTTAAATTCGGATACCGCAACCCCGTCTATATTGGTGTTCACCGCAGTGACAACGGTCGCCGAAGTATTTGCATCCCCAGTAATTATAAGATTGTCGCCACCGACATTTTTGGAAGCAGAATTGTTCCCTGTATTAGTCGTCAAAACCAAGTCATTGTCGACTGCAGCAACATTGTCCTGTATTGTCTTGCTATCGTTAGTCGTACTAACATTCCCATTGTTTTCGGAATTCGATCCGTTGCCGTCATTGACCACGCTCACACCGGACCCATTGCCGCTTCCCAATATCAGGCTATTGCTATTTGCATTAGTCAAAACGGCGGCGCTATTTGTTGCGTCCCCGGTATTAATAGTCGCCCCGGAGCCAGAATTGCCATCTTGGCCACCAGTACTGTTATCTATAACTCCGGCGCTATTAGTTAAAGGTTGACTGCTTGGAGACGGAGCGGCCGACGAAACCGGTAACGGGCTGGCCGATGGCGTTGGAGTAGCCTCATTTATCGGACTATTTGACGGCGCAGGCGTAGGTGCCGCGGGTGCGGTCGGCGCGCTCGGAGGTGTTGGCATGGGCGGAGGCGTAGGTGCCGCGGGTGCGGTCGGCGCGCTCGGAGGTGTCGGTGCACTTTGGGCATAAACCACACCGCCGTTACCAAACAGCAAAAACACTATTAACAAGCTCGATACCAATTTTTTAATTTTTATCATACTTTAAAAACCAAAATGCCAAGGTCAAGGTTTTAACCTTAAGACTTCAATTTTTAATTTTTAATGTTCTTTTGGATTTGTGTTAGGTGTCTTGCCGAAGTGCGGGCAAGACCACCTAACTAAACCCATTTGTTTACCGTTTCGCTTAAGCTAAACCCAAAGCCACCAGCAATGCGTGTAAATCCAGGCTTATGCTTAAGTTCAAGCCACCCATTGGCCAGCCTGACCACTCCCATTCGGGAGCTGCTCCGTAAACGTTGCTGCCTCCGGAATTCTCGACATCAACCAGAGTTTCCGCGTTACCAGTCAAGACAGACGGGTCACCTTCCGGATCCCCGGTGTTGCGGTCAGCCCTGTTGCCACCACTTCCTGCGTAGGCGTCAAGATAGTTGCTTACACAATCCTTGTGGTGTCGACCAAATCTCCCAAAGAGCAATTCAAATCCTTGTGGACCTCTGTAGCCTCCACAGGAATTGTCTTGGAAAACAGTAGTCGTATCATCAAGATAGGCTTTGATCTCGTTTTTGGAGTTATCGCCATTACCGGCAACTTTTGCAAAGACGTCAAAAAGACATCCGCAATCGACATCGGCCCAGTTGAAGTTGACCATCGTGTCAACTTCTACTCCGGCATGAGCATCACCGGTGTCGACCAATACGTCTCCACCTGTGTTTCTATTTGCTCTGTTGTCACCGGAATTGGCATTTGCCCAAACGTCGTTTTTAACCCTAGCATCATTAGCTTGAGTCAATAAAACAGCGTGGTCGAAATCGAGCTTTATCTTGTTATCGCTATCGGCTCCGTTTTCGAGAATCTTGAGGCTAATTGACCCAGTACCACCATTACTACTAACTAATGCAGAGTTGCTATTGGCGGCTGTCTCAATATCAACGTCAGTCGATGCTTTTCCAGTCAGAATTTCAACGTCGCCCCCAGTGTTGCGGTTGGCACGATTTTCTCCTGAAGTGGCATCAGCATTAACTTTGTTGGTTATCTTGGCATCGTTAGTCTGATAGAGATTTGTACTGCTATCGATATCTAGCTTAGCCTTGTTTTTTGAATCAGCACCATTACCCTCAATCAAAACATCCATATCAGAATTTGCCATGCAACAGTCCACAGTAGCCTCATTGCTATTGGCTAAGTTTGTTACCTTAACATCGGTTGTAGCATCCCCTGTATCAACAAGAACTGCTCCACCGGTGTTTCTACTTGCCGAGTTTCCACCAGAGCTTGCCGTAGCGTTTACATTGTTGGATATGGAAGTTTCATTAGTCTGAGTAACCGTGGTGGTTTGATCAACATCTATTTTCGCCTCGTTGTCCGAATCAGAACCATTACCACTAATTACCAAAGTAGTTCCAGCAAAGACCGGCATAGCCGTATTAAGTAACAGGCTGACGCCAGCTGCTGCAGAAACTAATACTTTTTTGTAGTTCATTATATTCTTTTCACCCCCTTTCCAATTGGGACTCTTGCACTTCGTCGCCAATTTCACTAGTCCCCGTTTTCTTTCTCGAAAATAATCGAGAAATGCAAACGGAGGCTCCCCGATTCTATAACCTTAAAAATAAAATCGGAAAGCCTCCGTTGGCGGTCAGCTAACTTTAATTTTGTAACCTATATATATACTTTAACCAGGTTTGTTGTCAACACCCAACTTAAAGCTAGTCAGTCTTAAACTATAACTTAACTTTTAAGCCGTGATTTTATACCGTTTGTTTTTTTGATATTTCTGACCGTAATTTGAGTCACAGTATTATCCTGGACATAAATTTCCACGCTGCCGAAGCCGTTTACACTCCTTAAGGCACCTTTTAGCTCTTCAAGTAATTCAGGCGATACTTTTTGAGTCGAATAGTCGACCATGTTAAAACTCAAACTCGATTACCTCCTTATCCTCTGCAATTTCGCCGATCTGAATTCTAAATTTGGTACGAATGTCATCAATCGGAAACCCTACTCTGGTTGGCTTTGTCGAAATCGCCTGCACCTCGACCGGGTCGTTATGGATGTCGGGCGCAAACCATTCGTTATTGTCCCCGACAGCCAACCGCAGATAGTCACGGGTATTTATCTCAATCGCGGAGCTGTGTTCGTTGGTAATTTTGAGATTAATTATGAAAAAAGTCCTGCCTTTAATAGATGTGGCTTTTTGGCCTTTGACTATTATTTCATCCCGAAGCTCGGCATTCTCAACTAAAAATTTTATTTTACTGATCTCTTTATCTTTAGCGTCTTTAAGGGAAAACAAAAATTCTTTATTTATTTCTTTATTTGCCTTGGCAGTTGCGACATTGCCGCGCACATCCGAATACTGCACGGCGGGCCTTGAAGTAATGGACCGGGCAATCAAAAACAGAAGGAAAAGCACTCCTGCAACAAATAAAATTTTCTTATATTTTTTTGCTTTGTGAATCAATGAGTATTTCATTTGACTAAAAAAACTGCTTCCAAGCTGAGCAGTTTTACATTCGCGCAATATTAACCCAAACATTAGACGAATGTCAAGCGAAGGGCACGTTTCCAGATCTTAAGCTTCGGAATCTCCAGAAAGTGACTATCATGGGTAACCAATACTGATGCTGTTTCAATTGCTTGGGCTGCAATCCAAACGTCGTTTGTTGGAATCGGAGTCCCTTTTTTATACAATTCGTTAGTTATTCTCCCGTAAATCTTTGCAGTTTCTATAGATATCTTTAAAACGCCCATTCTTTCTTTACCTAAAAACCTCACCAAAATGCCTACATTCTCACTGAATTTACTTCCCCTCTGAAAACCAGCGTACAATTCTCCAACAGATATTATCGAAAGATATACAAACTCAGAATTATAAATTTCTTTTGTAACTGATCTATCTCCCTTTATAAAGAAACTGTAAGAATTGGTGTCTAGAAGAATCTGACTCATTTCCACATGTCATAATCTATTTTTTCAAACATTTCGTCTATCACCTTGTTAAATTCTGATGCTTCCTTCTCTGTCCAAAGTCCGCTGAATTCTGAGAGATCTTTTTCCATATCCTTTTTTTCTCCTTTTCTCAATTTTTTAAATAATCCCTTTTGGAAAGTCTCATAGTCTATGTATATTCCTTCCGGTTTGTTATTTGAAAGAACAACAATCGGCACGCTGAGCCTTTTTGCTCTTTTGGCGACCTTCTTATAGCTCCTCTGCAACTCCGTCGCAGTGGTAGTATGCGGCATTAATATATTCATATTACCATCAGATTATCATACACATAAAAATCGGTCAAGAAGCACAAAGTTTGATCAATAGGATACTCAATCTATCATACCCACTACCAAGAGACACTCCTATAATGGCAAGTTGTCGAGGAAATTTGGTTATTGGCCGGGGATGATGCGCTCAATGGTTATTACTGAATTTTCCTTTATTATTTCCTCCAAGAAAGACTCTAATATCTGTGTCAGTTGGGTCGCGTTCGTAAGGTTATAATAGCTGTTCGAATATTGGCTAAAAATCCCGACTGTTTTCGTAAATATCTCCTCTTCCTCATTATTTTTTGGGCTGTCCAGTACCGTTACCGCATAAACTTTTACATTAGGGTCACGCACACCAAAGAAACTCCTGTTGCTTACTTCCGATAAGTATTGCGAACCAGAGTCGGCGATTCTGCACCTCAAATAATCTCTTGCATCATCAAAACAGCCAGCGTTGCTGCCGTGGCAGTTTATATTGTTTGGGCAAAACGAGTCTTTGGTTTTAGAATTGGGAATTCCGTCTGTCACCAAAACTATAGCCTTACTTACGTCCTGATTGATATCGTTGAAATAATCCTCCGCTTTCCTCAAACCGGCACCAGTATTAGTATAATCCTCAACAAGACTTGGGCAACGGGTATCTTCGCGCCTAATATTAAGGTCAGTTTCCGGAGGATTTCCAAATCCGCTATGGGCTTCGTTATATAGCTTTTGAAAATTGGCCATTCCAGAAAGAGACTTGAGTTCTGCTCCCGAAGCATCTTTATACCAACTCGTCGTGTAACCATAGACAACGACACCAAGAGTAAAACGATCACTGTCCGGTAAATCCATTACCCCCTTAACAAATGACTTTACCGCCTCTCTTTGTTCATAAAATCTTGTTGTCTGACTGCCTTGCCTTGCTTTACTCCCCATACTCCCCGTGCAATCCATCACCAAAACAATTTCAATGTTCTCTGCGGTGGTAACAAATTCTCGCGGAATGGTCCTCTCGGCTTTAATCTTGCTCACCGCGTACGGCCTTTGAGTGGTCGCTACAATTGTTTGAACATCAGCATTGGTCGCAAAATCCACTATAAGGTGTGATCCGTCGATGAGATCTTTCTCGTAGTCGTCCAAGTCGCCAACATTTTCGTACCCCCCCACGATGCGGGCCAAGACATCATTTATTTCCGACTCGGCCGCGTATGTACTAAGAATGGTGTCCGCGGCAGAAAGACTGCGGCGCAAAGAAAGTATTATTCTGGACTGAATCAGGGTAATGATAAAAATTGAAACAACGGACAGAAGCATTAAAAGAATTAGGGTTGTTATGCCCTCTTGGTTTTTTCTTAAACTAATCCCCTGTTTCAATTTTGGTCCTCCTTTGCGATACAACCAGACTAAGATGATCAGATGTGTTTGAAGACCTGACATCTTCCAAATCGAGTGAGATGTTAAGGCTCGACAGTGCTTCGCCACCCGTAACCGCTCTGGAATAATCTTTAATCGTAACATTCTTTACCAAAACGTCACCGGGCGTCAAAGCAGCGCCGTTTTTGTACACCTTACCGTCGCTCTCGAACTTGTAAACATTAGCGTCTGCTGTTATCGAATTGCTGTCAAAGTCAATTATCTTCGCCCAGCGGATATTGTTGGACAACTCAACCTGAATATCATTTTTTGTCTGATCCAAAGTTTGGGACTTTTTGACCTTTCCGCTGGTACCAAACAAGGTAAGAATCAAAGCACTAGCGCCAAGAAATATGAATGTCGTCATCAAAACTCCAATGATCAGTTCTATCAGCGTAAATCCGCCGCTCTTAGTTGTTCGCATATTTTAAAAATTTGCCACCAATAAACTTCCTCTAATTTCCTTGGCCTGTCCTTCCTCCATCCAGAATACAGCACTTTCAACAACCCTTGTACTTTGGTCTTCGTGCGAAACCGGGCTACAAGGGGCAAATCCCACATTAATTCCGGTCGAGATATTCCTGCAAATAGTCTTGATATTTACCGACCGGCTGAAAACGGTATCGATATTTTCATCTACACCGGTGGTCGGTACAAGCTCCCAAGCCACCGGGCTGAATGTCATATCAACGAAAACACTGTAGTCGCCGTCAGGATAACCGTCCCAATCGGAAATCAGTACATTATAAGCAGACTCAATTCCTTCTTGTAAAACCAGGCTGGCACGGCCTTCATACTTTGACCTTTCGGACCGCCGAATAAGGAAACCGACAATCGGCAGAATAGAAAACGCGATCATTGACAGAATCACGATAGAAATCAAAGCCTCCAAAAGAATAAATCCATTGCGCCTATAAGTTTTATTCATTACTTACCTCCACAACCCCTGTATCGGCCACGGCAACACGGATAAGCCGGCCACCCGGACTAACTAAACTCACGCTTTGATCACCGGGATCAGAATTGTCTTTATCTTTGGCTCCGGTCCCCACTACAAACCAGATGAAAAAAGCATTCTCAAAAGTTGCGGGAGAATTTAGTACTAGCCTCTTGTCCACCTGCCAATCGGCAGGCTTGCCAAAAACTATTTCGTACGAACCATTTGCCTCACCCCTGACACCCCAGGCGCTTTCATTTTTGGCCTCTCTGGAAAACACATGCGCGGTACGAAGCGAATCGGCAAAAGCTTCCGCAGAAGTCTCAAGCGCACGATTGGCTCTATACTTGGAAAAAGAAAGATAAAGCGTTGGGACCACCACTACCAAAATGGCAATTACAACCAATATCTCGATAAGGGTCATGGCAGGTGAACTCTTTGACACAGGCAGGGATTTCATTTTATTTAACCACCAAATTTAGGCTCCCAGTCTTAACATCCACTTTCCCCCCAACGGTTAAAACAACATTTTCGACGGGAATGGTAATTTCATAATTACCGGCGGCCAACGGACTCAGGTTCAAAGTCCCGATTTTGACGGTGCCACGGAATGGCTTTTCATAAACAAAAAAGTCGGGTCTAAAAATAACACCCCCCACCACTGGCAAATCAACCTTCAAATAATTAAGGGGCGTCACCTCCGACTCAAAAGAAGCCATTAAATCGACTTCAACCGGCTGAGTAGTACTTGCAATTATTCTGGAGGGCGTTAACCAGACATTTAACTTAAGCTCATTTTCCGCCCTTGTCAAAAATGTCAGTGTGTCCGGTTTACTAATCAAAGTAAGCATAAAGGGGAGAACCAAAGCCAACCCAAAAATGGGTAAAAACTTTTTAAGAGTAGCGCGTAGCATAATTTAATATATCAAACTTTGACGGTAATTGTGACAACCGGGTCACCGGCGGCTTTTTTAATCTCAACTTCTATCTTTTTTCCCGCCGATGCGCCAGCAAGCTTGTTAAAGACATTATTATTAGTCTTCGTTACGACAAACGAAGTAACACTCATGCCACGCGACCTTATTTTGTTTTTGTACCAATCTGTCACTTTTTCGGGATCGTCCCCGGTAGTCAACACGGTAACAGAACCACTGACCGAAACCGTTTGCGATCCGGGATAGTGATAGCTACCGGAGGAATCCGGACTGACAAGTTGCTGTGTTGGCACGGGAGTATGGGGTTTAGGCGACGCCGTCGGGATCGGAACAACTGTTTCAACCGGCGTTGCTTTGATAGACAGCACCTGCTCTTGCGACACGTCAGGTTTACTTACCCGGGTATAAAACACCCCGGCCAAAACCAATATCACCGCACCGATTGTTATTAAAACATGCATTCTCTAATGCCTTTATACCAAAAATACTCGATTTTTCAAAATTAAAATAACTTTTTTGGTTCAAAGCAGTTTACTGATTTATACCAGAAATTTTCGTCTAAGCAAATCCTCGTGGATTATTTTTGTGCCACTTATACGCTGTTTCGACAATTTCCTCCAAGCCATATTTTGGCTTCCACCCGAGCTCTTTTTTGATTTTACTGCTACTTGCAACCAACTGTACAGGATCTCCAAGCCTTCTTGGCCCAACTTCATATCTGACTTTTTTCCCTACTACCTTTTCAACCTCACTGATCACCTCAAATACCGAGTAACCGCTTCCACTCCCAAGGTTATAAACCATGCTTTTTTTAGTCAGCGACCTCAAAGACAAAATATGCGCAGTTGCAAGGTCAGACACATGAATATAATCGCGGATACAGCTACCATCTCGGGTTTTATAATCATTGCCGAAAACAAGCACTTTATCCCTTCTTCCAAGAGCAGTTGAAATAACAATCGGAATCAAATGGGTTTCGGGTTTGTGGTCTTCCCCCCGCTCTCCGCTCGGCGAGGCGCCGGCGGCATTAAAGTAACGGAGACTTGTATATCTAAATCCGAAAATTCTATCCAGCCAATATAAATATCTTTCGATAATGTGCTTACTTTCTCCGTAAGGACTGCCGGGTATAATCGCCGCAGATTCGTCGATGGGAATTGTCTTTGGCTCATCGAAAAGATTTGCCGTTGAAGAAAGAATAAACTTATTAACATTATTTTTAATCATTACGGCCAGCAAATTGAGAGCATTTATCACGTTATTTCCCAAATACAAAAACGGGTCCTGCATCGATTCCCCCACCAAAGAGCGCGCCGCAAAATGCAGTACTCCGTCAAACTTGTGCTCGTTAAAAACTTGCTCGATGGCTTTTTTATTTGCCAAATCACCTTTGATAAATACTGCTTCTTTGGGAACAGCCTCAATGTGCCCTAAGCTCAAGTTATCGAAAACAACAACTTCAAAGCCATTTTTAACCAGCTCTTCCACACAGTGGCTGCCAACATATCCCGCTCCGCCTGTAACCAATACTTTCATATCAAATTTAATACTCTCGCCAGCTTTTTTATTTGTCCGCCCGTTCTGGGTAATACTGACCACAAAATATATACCGCAATAAGTGCACCCAACGTATCAAAGACAATATCTCTTATAGTAGGTTGCCTGCCGGCTGTAAAAGATTGGTGCAATTCGTCAAAACCACCGTATAGTATTGTTAAGAAAATAGAAAGTTTGACAGAACTCATTTTATTTACACCATTCCCCAGCAAAGCTCTATAAAGTAACGCGGCCAAAGTTCCAAAAAAAGCTACGTGTAAAAATTTCTTGAAGAAAAAATCCTGCCAATGGACTTCGGATACGGCTCCTGTCGGCCGAGACGAAAACCAAAATATGACGGACGCCCAAAAAATCACCGGCCCCAAAAAAAACAAAAATTTTCTAAACTTTTCCAATGTGGATTTATTATATTACAAATTTCAGTTAAAATTCTTTTAATGCATACCGATCAACAGGCCAACAGTCCCGACGTCATTAAAGACATACATCTAAAGGTTGTAAGAGCCGTGAAAGATGCAGCGTTAAAAGAAATTGCAGAGGAAGATCGTCCACGCAACCGGACAATTGGACCTGCCTTGGATGCCTTCAGACGTTTCCATGTCTCAGATCTTACTCTTGGACATCAGCTAACAAGGCTTGCACGCGAAGCTGAGGCCGCCTCCAAACCACTCATTAGCGACACCAGAGACGAGGAAATGGCATACAGACAGGCAGTTAGAGAAGAAGTTTACCCACAATTGGACGACAAATTAAAAGCTGCATTAGCTAAAGAAGCTCAAAAAGATAAAGAGAGAATGACTCAAGCTACAATGAGTGGTGGCTTTGCATTTGGAATTGAGTCTCTACCCGACAGATTGCTATCCAATCTACTATTGGTAGTATCGGAAAGTCTAAAAGGCTAGTTTGTTTTATTACTTTGGCTATCAATGAATTCTTTTATCAAGGCTCTTCGTTTAAACAAACTAACACCTGAAAATCCAACTAATCCAAGCCCAACAAGTACTGGTAAAATTGCCACGACCGGAAAAGAGTTTTGTTCATCACTTACTCCGGCAACTTCACCAATAGGTGAGGGAGAGGAAGTTTCAAACACGACTGAAGCAACTTCATCTTCCTGGTTTGTCTCTTCGGTTTCGCTAGTCTTAGGAGTAGAAGTAGCTTTAAGAGTAGATTTTGGAGTTACTATTGGAGTTGCCGTCGGTTTTTGAGTCGGAGGCGGGGTCGGAAACTTCGTCGGAGTAGATGTGGGTTTCGGTGTTGCTGTTGGGGTTGGATCAGGGGTTGGAGTGGAGCAGAGTACCTCACTTGAACTTGAATTACTAGCAGCTTTTGTACTTGATGAAAATCTCACAAAGTTTCCTGACCCGTCAGGACTTCTTCCTATAGACTGGCCTGATTCGGCCGCACAAATTCCGCCCTCATCTCCGTAAGAAACTGTATTGATTTCTTCATTGCTGGAAATAAGAATCAATTTTATTTCGTCACCATCATTGTTTAATCTATTTGACCAGTCAAAAGCTGCAAATCCTCCGGGGTCAATAATACTTGATAAGATCTTCTCATTATCGGCTGCATCAACCAGTTTATAAAGCGACAAATCATGGGGTAGCGGTGACTCCTGCGGTAGAACGTGGATCTCTACCCAGTCGTCACTTGAGGAACCCGAACTAAACTCATTTATCACAACTTGTGAATAAACCTCTCGAGAATAGAGAATTAGACAAAGTATAAATACATAAATTGATAAACCAATTTTTAAAATTCTCATTACTCCCTATTATTCCCTTCATCCCTACTGTATCGATGTATCAATACATTGATACATCGATACATCACAACAAATATTTACATTTATTTCACATATCATTATACGTTTGCAAATCTAAATTTTTTTCAATAGTTTACGTGTAAGTAATAAGCATCAAGGCCGTCGTTTTGCTTTACGTGAACGTATCTTAAACTTCCCCCCCTGCAACCGATGGACCCTCGATAAAGCGTCCCCGCAACCGCCGCTTTGACGGCGTTGTCTCCATTATTATTGACCATATCAATCCCCGTATGTGGAGCGCCGCCATAATAATTGAGGGCTGCCGCGTAATGCGTCATACCATAGCCTTGGGTAATTCTTACAGGATCGTTAATCGGCCAAGGCCAACTACCAGAAAATGAAAATGGTCCATCAGGTTTATTATCCCAACAAGGTACACCCAGAGAACACTCATTAGACAGACTCTTTGTAGAAAGATAGTTCGCCGGATTTTGATGTAATTGATCTTTTACAACCTCAAAATGCAGGTGCCCTCCACTCGAACAAACAGACGCACCGGGGATAATGGTCGCTATTCGCTCACCCACCCCCACGGCTCCCGCTTCGACTTCGCTTCCTTTGCCGGCAATAATTGCCTGAATCGCTTGAATCTCTGCCAGGGCCCGCACTAAAAGCTGTTGGTATTTCTTCTCGTCATTACGGGTAATTTCGAGTAAATTTGCCTTTGCTCTTCTTTGGCGGTCAAGTTCTTGTTTTTGACTTTCAAGCCTAATTTGCAAGTCCTCCTGCTCGGTTTTTTCGATCTTGTAATTGTTTTGAGCGGATTGAAGCTTAAGCATTAAGCCACGATCGGCTTCCTGCGCACGTTTCAAATAAAAAAATCTTGAAACGGCGTTTTCCAAATCAGACGCGGTAAACAAAATATCGATATCTGTGCCCAACCTGGCCATTTTATAAGTCTCAATGGCTCTTGTCTCAAAAGCGGCGGCCAAACTTTGCAAGGAAGTCTCAAGCTCATCAATTCGCCCCCCCAGAAGCATAATTTCTTCTTCGGTTTTTTCGATCTCAAGCACCGTCAGCGAAATTTGGGTATCGAAATGTTTAACTTGATTGGAAAGGGTATTTGCCTCGTTTTTAAGTCTGCTTATCTCATTTTGATATTCTTCTATTTGTTTATTGAGTTGTAACAACCTGTCCTCATCCGCCAGAACAAAAGTTAGGCTAAAGTGCATTACAAGAGATAAAGTAACAAAAAGAAGAAGACCAATTTTGTTTAACACTCTTTTCATTTTCCTTTACTGACCCTCGTCAGAGCCAGGAAGCTGCCTACAAACGCTATGGCAACCCCAAATAAAGCTTCTAAAGCCAAAAGGGCTCCAAGCATCCCGAAAAAATAACCGGGGTCGCGCGGCAAAACGGGAATATCCTGAAAGTAACTAATTATATAAGGGCTCACATACATTAAGACCACCGAACCTGCCAGCCAGCCAAAAAATGCGCCGACAACCCCGTAAAAGATAGCTTCAAACAGGACCGGCAGTCTAATAAAACCCGAGGTCGCACCGATCAGTTTTAATATGTCGACCTCTTCTTTTCTCATTGAAACCCGCATACCTATAACCACAAAAAGCACCATAAACGAAGTGGCAAGAAGTACAGATACCACAATCGCTCCGCCAACTCGCACATTTGCCGTAATCGTTTTCAGTTGGTCTACTACATCTCCCAAAGTGGACTCCCCACCCAGGCTGGCAGTTATACCCACGCTTTCAACATTTTCGTTTCTTTTGACCTCATCAATAATATCCTTTGCAAGCGAAAGATCAGTTACCGAAAACTCAACGCTTGCAGGGAAAATATCAGGACTCAATAATTCACTCAAGAGCGGGTTATCGGAGGTTGCCTTTTTGTAAATCTCCAGAGCTTCTTCTTTTGTAACAAACTTAACACCCTTTACTTTTATATTTGAACTTAAGTCTTTAATCAGGTCCGCAATGCCGGCGTCATCGGACTCGTCTTTTAAAAAGGCAATAATCTGGGGCCGTGTCTCAAAGTAATTAATCAGCTGACTGCTTGCGTAAACTAAAAAAACTATCAAGGTTGTGACAAAAAAAGTCAGGGCCAGCACGGAAATTGCTGCAACTGCCTGGAACGGTGACCGCCGGACGTTTCTCATACTGGTGCGTAAATGATTTAACATCTATTGGGCAATTGCTCCTTTCTCCAGTCTAATAGTTCTTTTTTTGAGCCTATATACTATTCCTTCGTGGTGTGTAGCAAGCATCACGGTTTTCCCTTCATTATTTATATTAGACAAAAGATCCACAATGTTTTGCGCCGTATCCCAGTCAAGATTCCCCGTAGGTTCATCGGCAAGCAAAATTTTTGGGTTGACAACAAGCGCCCTTGCTATCGCAACTCTTTGGACTTCACCGCCTGAAAGTTGTTGCGGGAAAAGCTCCGACCGGTCACCTAGCCCCACAAGCTCAAGGACTTCGTTTACTCGCTTCTTCCAATCTCGCTTGGCCACGCCAATTACCGCCAAGGCCACTTCAATATTTTCCCTTGCTGTTCGCTCATGCAATACTTTGAAGTCTTGGAAAACATAGCCGATTTTTTGCCTTAGATACGGTATGTTTTTTCTTTTGATCTTGGTTATCTCTTGACCGTCGAAAAATACTCTTCCTGACGAAGCCTTAATATCGCCAATAAGCAGGTTCAAAATTGTCGTCTTGCCCGCGCCAGATGGCCCGGTCAAAAACACAAATTCACCCTCCTCAACTTCAAAAGATATCTCATCAAGAGCAATAATCTTCCCAAATCTTTTGGACACTTTTTCAAACCTTACAATGGCGGACATTATTCTCTAGCTTAACAAATATTGGATATATACGCCAGCAAAAATTACTGAAGAACCTTGATTTTGCCCACATCCATTAGCCAGCCGGCATTTTTGGCGGCAATTGTCTGACCCCAAACTTGGACTTTTTTGTCGACAAAGTTATCCAAATTGATCACCGTCGAAGTCAAATAAACATGTTTTTCCTCACCCAAGCCGCGGTCCAAATGATGTGTCCCCTCGCCTCTAATTCCCCCGTCTCTAAGTTCTCCTTCGGCGGTGTCCGGAAAAGCTTCCTCATCTTGTATACCAGCTTCCATGTCGCTTGGTTTACCTCCTGTTTGAGCCACATTTTCGGTCCTTTCGCCAAGCGCTGCACCCGGTCGGCCTGCCAGTAGCCACCCGGTACCGGTACCCAGAAACAACACAGTAACGGACATCAACAGGGGTGCAAAAACTCCGGAAAGTCTGGGCTTTTCCTTGGGGAATTTTTTGACAACAGGGAACTCAGGCGACTTCACTTGAACGACTGACTCCGACATTGTTTTAATATATCAAGCTTTAGTGAGGTTCACAATATCCATTCGCAAGGTTTTTATTTGCTCTTCGTGTCTAGCGCTATAAAGACAACGAACATCGGCGTATGAGCAAAATACACAGCAAAAACCGTCAATGGTCTCAATTAGCTTGCTGCACGTCGTGCATTTATAAAAAATCTGGCAATAGGTCTTGGGCATTTCAACTTCTTCGGTACCCCCGCAATGCGGGCACGTTAGTTTTGCTTTGGTCATTAACTTATTATACCCCACCTTTCAACTTAAGCCCGGATTCGATGAATTCGTCAAGTTCACCATCTAAAACTGCTTCTGTATCTGATGTTTGTATGTTAGTCCGTAAGTCTTTGACCATTTTGTAAGGGTGCAGGACATACGAACGAATTTGTGTCCCCCATGAAGCGGGTCTATATTCGCCTTTAAGATTTTTCTTTTCGTTTTTGACCTCCTCCCGGCTTCTTAGCCACAATTTTGACCGAAGTAACCCTAACGCAAGCTTGCGGTTTGCTTCCTGAAACCGTTCCCTCTGACTTGTCACGACAATACCGGTTGGCATATGAGTAAGGCGAACCGCGGTCGAAACTTTCTGAACGTTTTGGCCTCCTTGACTTGAAGAATGGAAAAACTGCCACTCCAAGTCATCATCTTTTATAACAATGTCCGGCAGGTCAACTTCAACCATATCGGGCAGTACTTCGACCATGGCAAACGAAGTCTGCCGAAGGCGATCAGCGTTAAAGGGTGACTGGCGCACCAATCTATGGGTTCCCGATTCATTTTTTAGGTACCCATAGGCATGTCCACCTTCAACTTTAAAAATCACACTTTTTATTCCCGCCTCCTCTCCCGGAGTATCGTCGATCATCTGAGTTTTAAAACCCCACCTTTCACAAAACCGAAGATACATGCGGAGCAACATTGCTGCCCAATCCATTGCTTCCGTACCCCCTTGGCCCGCGTGAATTCCGACAACCGCGTTCTTGTCATCATACTGGCCTGACAAATAAGTGACTAGCTCAAGCTTTTCCAATTCTTTTTCCACACCGGCTGCTTCTTTTTCAAGGTCACTCGCCAACGACTCGTCAGCCGATAACTCCTCAAGCCCCGAAATATCTTTCTCAAGAGTTTCTACCTGTTCTACTTGTTTTTTGAGGTCGCCAATCCTTTGCATCAGATCCCGGGCGTGAGTCTGGTCTTTCCATAAATCGGGGTCGCTTGACTGCGATTCCAACTTCTTTAAGTCCAGTCGCACGGCATCCAAATTAAGACTTTTTTTAATAGTCGCAAATCGAGTTTCAAGCTCGATAATTCTCGCTTTGACATCGGTCATGAAGCTAGTATAACATCAAGGCTCACAAATAAGGTAGCGGGCGCGGCGGGCGGCATCAGGAGAGAGGGTTTGAAACTGGCTCACTATCTCGTCCACTTCATCCTGGCTCTCACTAGCCACGGATAAGGGTACTTCAGTTTCCGTACCAAGCACATTAACCAACCTTTCGCGCCCGGTCGTGATAAACGCAGCTAATGGCCTCGGAGCATTCTCCCAACCAACAATTTCGGTAAACACAGTTCTGCCTGCCAGCAACATAAACCCTTCGACAATAATCGCGAGTAAAAAGCCCATAACCACATATGCCGTGGCCCCTTTAAAAGACCAATGAACATACATATGGCGGAGGCGTGCCAAGGAAAAAATGAGCAGAAAAATAAGAAAGACGACCAATACTGCCTGAAAATAATTAGGAGAAAACGCCAGCTTGCCTATGTGAAAATCGAAGGTTCTAAAGGGCAGCGGGACAGCAGCTTCCATAGCACCTCAATATTACCACACCAGGCAATCTACAACGCTGATGCCGCAGAATTGAGGGAGTTAATATCAGCTTCAATTGTACCTTCATTAGTACTCTTAAGCTCAGTTTCAATGTCAGAAATAGCATCAGAGTCGCTTATAGGTTTCATTGTCGGAACCAAAGCTCCGTCGGACCGGCTCGTCGTGTACTGTTGGTTAACCTGTTGCGGCAGTGCCTGCTGGCTCCAGAGAAAATAGTACGAAGCGGCCGCAGCGCCGACCACTAACAGTAAAATTAGTATAACAACAATGATCGCGACAGATCCTTGTGAATTCTTATCCCTGCCCTTCACCGGCTACTCCTTTCAAAGCTTTTAAAGCATCGCCCACCGCTACTCTGGCATCCTTGATTTTTTCGAGAACCGACTTTATATCAGTATGGAAATCATTTATTGTACTTGCGACATTCCTGCCCAAATTCTTCTCATCTGCTAAATTGATTACATATAATTGTCCCGCCTGACCGTTTACAGCCTCCTGAGCTGATGCTATCGCAGTCTCCGCGCTAGCTATCGCGCTACTGACGCTTGCAATATCCTTCCCATCTTCGCTTAAGACCGAAGCTTTCGAGCCGATCTTCGCTAAAATCTCGGTGAGCCGTGACAGTACTCTATTCCAATGATTAATCCACTTGTCGTTGATACTCGTCAATCTCAGGTCAATGTTTTCTATAATCTTTCGCTTTTGCTCGTCCTTTATCTCTTGGAGTCTCAACCTAAACTCTTCCTTATTCTCTTGCAACTCACCTATCGCTTCTTGTCTCTTCTCTCTAAACTCAGTTAAGGCTTGCTCTCTTTTGGCTCGCGCGGCTTTTTGTGCTTCCTGCACTCTTTGGCGAACATCAGCCGGAGCACTATTTTCTACTCTGACAGAGTCCTCAGCGACTTCGACTCCAAGGACTTGCGGCAAATTTGCTTGAGGCAGGACAGTGTGGGCAACCGCCACAAGAGTCACAAAAAGGTTCGCCAAAGCTTCCATGGCTTCAGTATGCAAATTAAACAGAGTTATGTCAAGACAACCAGTGACTTTTTAGTGCTAAAAAGTCTCCTGCTTCAATCGACTCTCTTGTTCGATTCATTAAATCATTTACGAAAGTTACATTATGAATCGTTGCAAGCCTTTGGGCAAGGATTTCATGAGACTTAAACAAATGGTTGATGTAAGCCATCGAGAAATTTTGGCAGGTATAACATTTACAAACTTTACTAACCGGATCAAATTCACTTTTATATTTCTTTTTTGCGATATCGACTCTAAATTTATTTTCTCTTTTCCCGCCGTCTTGCGGGTAAACAAACAATAAGCCGGTTCTTGCCATTCTTGTAACCGATGAGTTATCAAAAATATCGACCCCTCGCTCAACCGCTTCAAAAATTCCCTCCGGACCTCCGCCTAAGCCCAATGCATGAAGCGGTTTATCCTCTGGTAATAAATCGACAATTGTATCCAGCGCTTTTGCTGTAATCTTTGGATCGGCCCCGATAGTCTTGCCGCCGACGGCTATTCCAGGAAAATCCATACTGAGTACAAAATCAAGCGATTTTTTGCGAAGCTTCGGATCAATACCGCCTTGGACTATTCCAAACAAACTCTGTTTGCTTTTTATTTTCTTCCAATGAGTAAAAGATCTTTCTTCCCATTTCAAAGTCCTGTCATATGACTCGGGGTCATCCAAAGCCATAATAATATCCGCTCCTAAAATTTTTTGAATTTCCATCGACAATTCGGGGGTAAGCAAGTACTTACCACCATCAATATGTGACCTAAACACAGCCCCTTCATCGGTTATTCTTATAATCCCACCCGACCGGTCATTCTCATCCTTATGACTGTAATCTTTTAAAAAAGATACCTGGTAACCACCGCTGTCGGTTATTGTCGGTCCAGCCCAACCCATAAACGGCGCAAAACCCCCAAATTTTGAAATTACTCTCAATCCCGGCTGAAGATATAAATGGTACGTGTTACCCAAAACTACTTGCGAGCCGGTCTTTTTGATATCCTTCGGGTCCAAGGCTTTAAGCGTTGCCTTTGTTGCCACGGGCGAAAACGCCGGAGTAGCAATTTGGCCATGAGCAGTCTTAATTACTCCACGTCTCGCTCTGGTTTTTTTGTCATTCTTAACAACTTCAAAAGAAAATTCCATGTTTGTCTCAACTTGTAAGTTTTTATTTAAGCGGATAGCAGGCTTTGCAGATACCCAAGCTCTCGAGCTTCTCGAGGTAACCGACAACTGTCTTAATATACTCTGCATGGCTCCAGGCCAGTGGCGCCGCCGAAATTTGCTCACCGGTATAAGGGTTAAGCTGTTCTGACAAAATTCCGGAAGGAAGTGCATATTTTGCTACCCAAGACAAATAATCTTTGACTATTTTTAGATCATCCTCACTCTTTGCCTTCTTAACATAATATTGTGCGACCCAGATGGTTGTGATAAACCAAGGATTGCCGGGCACTTCATAACCAACAGTGAAATACCTATCTCCATCAAATCTGGCAATTCCGCCCACAACAGTCTTGACCTGAAGCCTGTCAATGGTTTTTTGCATAACGGAGGCAAGCAAGTCATCATCAATATCTACCATCCGGAATTTAATGAGTCCGTGGGCAGACGAGATGTCTACCGTCTCATCGATAACCAGCTTATTGCCCTCCCAATTAATCATTTTGTAAAACAAACCGGTTTCTTTATTGTAAAGGTATTTAAAAATGCCTTCTTTGATCTTTTGGGCAGCGGAATAATAAATCGATGCAGCCTTTTCCTTCCCAAGTAATTTCGCGAATTTCCCCGCGACAGACAGTGCACCGTAGACCGAACAAGCCGTAAAAGTCGATATCCCGTGCTTCATTTCCCAGAGATCGTAGCTTGGGCGCGGCAGCCCGGTTTTCTCTTCCCTATACGCCACCATGAAATCAGCTGCTTTTTTAATCAAAGTATTATAAATATCTTCAATAAACTCTAGGTCCTTAGTACGATCGAAGTGCTGCCACAACCCCCAAATCACAAGAGCAGTTTCATCTTCCTGAATTGGAAGCTGAGGCTTACCATCTTTTATCCAAGGATGCCACGAGCTACCCAGAGACTTATCGGACCTGTATTTATGCATAAAATAGCCGTCATCGGTAATAATTTTATTAGCGACCTCAAAAAACCTCTTGGCCACGCCGTGATCGCCAACTTTGTCCAAAGCTAATGCGCAAATACTTGCGTCCCTTGGCCACATATAAGAATAGGTGTCGCGACCAAATTGCAGCAGATCCGAGTCGCCTGAGGCAATGATCGGCCCGGTATTGTCCGCGTGCGCCCGCAATATGACAAGCGACTTCTTAAAGAGGTCAACATTGCTTTTATCAAGCCCGTAAAAAGTAAAGTTCTGCTTGTTTATCCAAGCATTCCAGTAGTCTTTTGTCGTCTCGATGATACTTTCCGGTCCGCGGTCTATTATGTACCGATTAAGCTCCTTTACCTTTTTAATAGACTTAGCAACCGTCAGCCAATAGTAAAAATACGAGGTTTTATTAGCACTTACCGTTACATCCACACCTGTAACTGAATCCACCAAGCCATGTTCGATAGGGTTTTTTTCCAATCTGCCGTCCTCGGCATCTTTGAAAGTTCCTTCCTTGCCTTCGATTCCATAAAGCCCGATACTATAGTCGGTTATCCCGGGCTCATCAGCGAGAATATTAGCGAGAAATACTCTTCTGCCCTTGTAATGAATAATAGTGTTATCGCCGGGGTCGTAGTACGCGGTATCCCCTTTATGAGCCTGAAAAATTTCAAATTGTTGATTGAAAAAAACTTTAACTTGCCGCGACCTGCCAGTAAAATTAGTCACGGAAACTTTCCTTATTAAAATATTCTTCTCGTTGTAGACAACGTCGTTAAAAACGATTTCCAGCTTGAGGGCATCATTTTTGGCAACAGTTACACCAGCTTGCGTATCAAGCTGGCAATCCACTTCCACTTTCCATCCAACGCTATCCAGCCAGCTAAACTCCCCATCGACCAAAACACCTATTTTATGAACCAAAGGAGGACCAACGTGATTTTCAAGGCCGACATAGTGAAAATAAAAGTCCCTCAGCTGGCCAAACCTATCAAATCCGACAAGTATGTTTCCATTTCCAAGCACCAGTGACTTCGACATTTTTATTAAACCCCAAAATGGTCAACCAAATAATTGTTGAGTGCTTTAAACGTATACCTTTTAGATTTTATTTTCCTAAGTTTTTTGGCCAATTCGGCTTCGCCTAATACGTCATTTATCCAGTTGGCAAAATCATTTTTAGCTTCACTCACATGGAACTTAAACATACTTTCTTTAAGTCCCTGTAATAAGTCTCTCAAGTCCACCAAATTTCGTAACTTGGGACCGTCGTGAACCCAAAAAACTTTGTCTTCGGGAGCATTTACAAGGGTCTTATTTCCTTGCATTATTTTCACCTCCTCTTGTTGTTTCTAATCGAAGCGTTAAATCACTTAAAATGTTCATGAAATTGATGTACGCGTCATACGGGCTGTCGTAGGGATTGAAATATTGGTGCACGTCTCCATCATTAAACCACTTGGTACACATATAGTAAAAATGATCCGAGGTCGTCAATTTCCGCCAGTCAGAAATTATTTCTTTGTCCCCGGTTTCAAATATCCGGTCCTGCAGGCCGTAAAGCGTAACTATCGCGGAATTTTGAATATCATTTCCCACCCAGGCGGACAAATCTCTCTCCGTATCTGCCCAGGTTAAAACATTTGGAACATCTACTTCCCCCACGCTACGAAATTTAGTAACAACTTCATCTGGAGTCGCAAAATACAACTCCTTATTTTTCAAAACTTCTTGAGGAAACGCATTCAAAAAGCTAAAGATACCTGTATCTTCCCATTGGTGCTCGCCGAAAGTTTCGTAATCCATAAAAAGGTTAATCGTTTGGGCGTCCTTTTCTGTTTCACTCAACCATGATGCATACTTTTGGACAGTCAATGGCCACTCCACCCAGCTACGGTCGGAAAACCTGAATGCGACATCATCAGACAATTTATAATTTTTGAGAAGAAGTTTTATTTTTTTTGTGCCCTTTGGGCTATAGACATAATTAGGACTGCGCCAGCCAAGAATAGGATCCCACCCTTCGGCTAAAATTCCTTTGAATCCTTTATTCTCGGCCCACTGGGCCAATTCATTTGTATATGCTAATTCGGTATTTCTAAACACTTGGGTGTTTGTTCCAAACAATTTATTAATAATGTCATTGTGTAAATCTACCTGCTTTTCAAACTCTTTTTTGGAGTAAAAAAAAGACAAAGAGTGGTAATAAGTTTCCGACAAAAGCTCTACCCTCCCGGTATCAATCAACTTCCTAAAGGAATCAAGAACTTCGGCGGAATAGTGCTCGGCTTGCTCCAAAAAAATTCCGGAAAATGAGTAAGCAATTTTGAACCCTTTGTATCTTTGAAGTAATCTTAATATGAGTTCATTTGTCGGCAGATAACATTTCTTGCTAACCTTCAGGAAAACTTCTTTGTTATTAGTATTGTCACTTGAACTGTCATCAAAATATACGTGGTCGCGGCCAATGTCAAAAACTCTGTATTTTTTAATTCTTGAAGGTTGATGTACTTGAAAATAAAAACAAATTGCTCCCATTTTTCAACTTTCTAAAGATTTGTAAACATTAATACACTTGTCGGCAGAAACTTCCCACGTCAACCGGTCAACATCGCTTCGGGCTATTTTTGAAATAAGTCCGGCCAAAGGTTTATATCTAAGGCTTGCCAATATCTTATTTGCCATTTCGTCGGTATCCCAAAAGTCCACCTTCAATGCTCCTTTAAGTACCTCGGATACCCCCGATTGCTTGGAAATAATAACCACCTTGCCAAGTGACGCCGCCTCAAGCGCTGTTATCCCAAAGGGCTCCGACACCGAGGGCATTACATACACATCGCAAATATCTATGACTTTATTTCTCTGCTCCCCTCTTAAAAACCCTGCAAAAATAACATTTTTTGCTATGCCAAACCTGGCCGAGTCCATTATCATCTTCTCGTACATATCACCATTACCTACGACCACAAAAACAAATTTTGAATCCGCCTCCAAAACTTTTTTAGCCGCCAATAAAAAATATTCAGGGCCTTTCTGAAGCGTAATACGCCCAAGAAAAAGGACAATCTTGTAGCCGATTTCTTTCAGCTTTTCAAGCCCAAGTGAAACTTCGCCTTTAGGTTTAACACTTTCCCTGTCAACGGCATTATAAACCACGTCAATCTTGCCCGGGTCTACTCCATACTCTCTGACAACTATTCCCTTCATATATTTGCTATTTGCGATCACGCGGTCTGCTTCAAGAAGTCCCATTCTTTCAAATTCCCAAACTTGTTTGTTAGCGCCGTTGCCCCCGGTTCTGTCATATTCCGACGAGTGGATATGGGCAATAAACGGTTTGCCACTTACTCTTTTGGCGGCTATTCCGGCCGGGTATGTAAACCAATCATGCGAATGAATAACGTCATGAGGATACTTTGTTGCAATTAGGCTCGCTTTTTGAGCGTACATTACTGCCGCGTCAGTCATCGAAACAGGTTTACGACCTTTAGTATCGCTTTCACAACAAATGGTATAAGCTTCCCCCACCTCCGGCAAATCTGCAAATATTACATTCATAAAATCCAAATTAATGTCTTGGCGTTTTGGGAGCACAAAAGTTATTCCTACCCCTTTGGCTACCAATGCTTTGGTTAAACGATAACACGCCTCGCCCAACCCTCCACTGTTGAAGGGCGGCAATTCCCAACCGAACATTAAAACTCTCATGTAATAGAAGCCCTCCTGTTTTGGGGCTTAAATTCAGTATCTACCTAGCCAGAAGACTCGTCAATACGATCTCAGTGAATGTTAGTTTTTGAACTTGAACAAAATCTGAATTTGGAGTATCTTCGAGAAAGTTAATGAAAAACTCGATAAAAGTTAATGATCTTGACAAATTAAAAGCCTTGGTGCAAAAAGCCGCGGACTACGGCAAAAGCCTTTCAGACACTTTTTATGTAGATACTAGAATCGAGGCCGGTGAAGGAATTGGTGCTTACTCGGAAGACGGAAACCCAAAGGCCGCCTCCAAAGATTGGGATTTATCACTTGGAGTCAGGGTAATCGCCGGAAAAAAAATGTTTGCCTCCGGCTTTTTCGGCAGACAACTTGGTATTCATGATTTTTTACACTTCGAAAGAACACTCAAAGAAGCAATAGAGATTGCCCACCTGAGAGCCGTCGAAAACTCCAAACACAAGCAAAAATTTTCGGAGTTTATTATTTCTACGAAACTTGCACCGATAAAAATCACGAGAACTAAAATTACCGCCGAGTTTGCAATTGATCCAAGAAACGTCAAACCGAAAGAGATCACAGATTGCGTCTGCGGTGCTGCAAACGGAGCCAAAAAATCGCACACTAGTATAAAAAGAGTCGAGGTAGCGGCAGGTACAGGGATATCGAGACAGCTATTTGCGTCAAGCGAAGGTACTTTAATTGATCAAAGCAGTTGTTCAACGGGTGGAACAGTCTTTGTAGTAGCTCAAGAAAGCGGAAAAACCCCTGCTGATCTCTATCATCACACCGGTAACCAGTTGGGTTATGAAGCAATACTTAACGGAAAAAATACTCACGAAATGACGTTAGCCGAGTTTGCCAAAGAAATTGCCCATGAAACAGTACTTCTGTCAAAAGCAAGACCTGCACCGGAAACAAAAAGGGAAGTTGTTGTTGTCTTGGACCCGGATCTTGTCGCGCTTTTTGCCCATGAAATAATAGGTCATCCAAGTGAACTTGACCGCGCCATGAAAATGGAGACAGGGTACGCAGGAAGAAGTTGGTTTATGCAAGACTTTGAAAATAACATGGTTGGCAAAAAAGTCGGCTCAGCTATCTTAACCGCATTTTCGGATCCTACACTAAAAGGCGGATACGGCCACTATCTTTATGACGACGAGGGCACACCAGCCAGGCGCGTCTACCATATCAAAAATGGTATTTATAATGACTTTATGAATAGCCGTGAAACCGCTGCTATTTACGGAAACGAACCGAACGGTCACTACAAAGCCAACGACGCGTCGGTTGTGCCGCTTATTCGCATGTCGACTTCTGCAATCGCGGCGGGAAAGAGTAATCCCAAGAAAATCATTTCCGAGGTTGAGGACGGCTTTTACTGTGTCGGCCATCGCATACCCTCGATTTCGGAGTCAAGAGAAAACTTTCAGATAGCTCCTAGGTTAATTTATGAAATCAAGAATGGCAGGATCGGCGAAGTTTACCGTGACGGAAGACTAACCGCAGACTCTAAAGATTTCTTTATGTCGATTGATGCACTAGGTACCGATTTCAAGATATTTGCCATTCCAAATTGCGGCAAGGGCCAGCCAATGCAAAGCAAACAAGTCGGCAACGGCGGGCCGACGGCAAGGGCAAGGGCAAAAATAGTTCATGGTTAGTATGAAATCATTAAAAGATTTACAAAAAACAGTAAACCAAGGACTTGCCTTAATTAAACAGGATGAAGATTTAATCGAGGGAGTAGTTTACGCGTCGAGCAATCACAGAACAGTCGGGCGAATTTGTTACACAAGACACATTCCGAGTAATGGCCTGCAGGAACCCAAGTCCGACGAAGATTTCGGAGTTTCAGTCGAGATATGGTTTGAAAAAAGCGGCAAAAAACTTCTCGGCTTTGGCCAAGAACCAAACGATTTATCGGCAAATGCAATAAAACGTGCGTTTGAAAAGGCCAAAAGGGATGCTGTTGAGGATCCGGACTTTACTGGCTTTTCAAAAAAGGAGGAGTTTCTTAAAAAATACCAAGTCAAGCAAGGTTACCATGACAGAAAATTAATGAGTATGGATTACAAAAAAGAAGCAAGGTTACTCGCCGAGATGTCTTGGAATACCATCCGGGGGGCAATCGACGCACTGGCCGCCATGAACCATGAACCATCGACCATGAGTTTTATATTGAGTGGTGATAATTTCCTAATCCGCGAGAGAATGTGTGTGGGATCTACAAACGGGATTTTCGACACAGACGAAACTACCGTCGTTTTGTCTTTCCTGACTGCTATGATTGAGGATAAAAACGCCAAAGGCTCGGCTTGGAAGGCAAGCGCGAAACTTAATGCTAAAGATCCATACAATGTCGGAAAAGAAACGACGAAGGCCGCAATCAAACAAATCGGAGGAACCAGAGTCAAAACGGGTAAATACACAGTAATTTTTGGCCCTCAAGCAGTTACTGAACTTTTTGGTTTGCTGCTTAATCACTTAAATCTCTCTATGATTGATTTTGGTGCCAGCATTTATCTCGGAAAATACGGACAATTGATTGCCTCTCCACTTCTAAATCTTTATGATGACGCAACTCTCAAAGGCGGAGCAGGAACTAAAAGAATTACTTGTGAAGGCAAACCGACCGAAAGAACAGACTTAATTAAAAACGGTAAGTTAGTCGGGTATCTCTCAGACACAAAAATAAGAAATAAGATGTTAGCGAAGAAGGATGAGTCGAGAACAAAGATCGGAGCGGATCCGAATAAAATTCCCGACGCGATTGCTCCAAAAAACGGCTATAGATTCTCTCGAGGCGGGGGCAGAATTGCATCAAGCGGCGTTGGTATAAGCGCTACAAATTTGGTAATCGACTCTTCAAAACCAATACTTAATAACCAACTACTAAAAACCGTTGGAAACGGGCTCTATATAGGACGCCTATGGTATACCTACCCAGTTGGAGGTTATTCATCTGGCATCATTTCCGGAACTGCAATTGCAGACAATTTTGTAATTAAGGACGGTAAATTCGATAGGTCTATTTTACCCAACACTCTAAGACTTGAAGACAATATCGGCGAAATGATGAAAAATATTATCGCTATCGGCCGTGACCGCGTGCAGACAATTCTCTGGGCTTCGGACGAAATTACTCATGCTCCACTCGTTGCCATCAAAAACGTTAATCTGAAAGAAATTAGTAAGAGTATATACTAAAAGTAATATGCAAAGGATTAAAATTTTTCTGGCTATTTTTCTTGCTTCGTTTATCCTTCCGCTAACGGTATCTGCAAAGATTGCAAAACAGGAACTTGCAACGGTTGCCCAAGACGAAGTAATAGACGACGACCTATTTATCGGCGGGGAAACGGTTTTAATCGAAGGGACGATAAACGGTGACCTGTATGTAGCGGGTGGAAGTGTTATTGTCAAAGGCACTGTCAACGGAGACATACTTGCAGCCGGGGGCACAATAGATATTTCAGGCAGAGTCAGGGACGATGTACGTGCCGCGGGCGGAAACATCAATTTAAGAAATGTGGATGTTGGTGATAGTGTAACTCTGGCCGGTGGAAACATTACAGTTGACGAGGACTCCTCGATCGGCGGAGGATTGGTACTGGGTGCCGGAAATGTGACTGTCAACGCCAAAGTTGGCAGAGGAATTACCGGAGGAATGGGAAACTTGTTGTTAAACTCATCTGTCGGAAAAGATATAAATATCGGTGTGGGAACGGTAACGCTCGGGCCTTCAACGCGCGTTGCCGGAGACTTGAATTACACGTCGGATGAGGAATTGCGAATTGACAAAAATGCAAAAATCGCAGGTAAAACCACAAGGACAGATCCCGATTCACTTGTAGATCGGGAAAAAGTAAGGAAACAAAGCAGACTATTTGTCCGAAGCTTAGGTGTCGGCATGCAACTGTGGTCGTTTCTGTCCTACTTGGCTACTGGTGTAGTTTTCCTGTTACTTTTCAAAAAGCAAGCTGTAAACCTTGCCACAAGCGTCAACGACAACTTCTGGAAAAACATGGGTTGGGGTCTGGTAATCTTGGTTGGTACGCCATTTATTATTATCATCGCATTCTTCACCGTGGTTGGTATACCAATTGCGGCAATTCTTACCGCTCTATTTGCAATAGAAATTTACCTGACTAAAATTGTCTTTGCGATCTTCGCCGGTGGCAAACTGACGGATCTTGCAGGGAAAAAGGGTGCTAACGTCTACCTTAGCCTGGCACTTGGCCTAATTATCCTTTTTGTACTATCTAAAATTCCGTTTGTTTCTTTCTTTGCTACCCTGACAATTATCTTGGTCGGCTTAGGTGCCGTCTTTAATCTTAAGCGAACACTTTTGGCTAAAAACAGAAAATAATTTCCTCACTTCGTCAATTACTGTATAATACTGGTTGATTTCCATGCTTAAAAGAACAAAGGGCTGGCTTAAATTGAAAAAATTCTGGGCTATCGTAATTGTTGGTATTCTAATTACACTTTTTATCAGCCGGCAAGGAAACAATGGTTGGGCTAAAGGGGTCATCCAAAAAGGTGATATTAAAGAAGAGTTAACTCTCTCCGGAGTTGTAGAGGCAGACGAGCATATAAAACTGGTGTTTTCTACATCCGGAAAAATCGCTTCTGTGGATGTTATTGAAGGACAAAAGGTGGCCAAAAACCAACAACTTGCAAAGCTTGATACAACGCTTTTGCATGCCGACTATGAGCGGGCCGTTTCAGATCTCCGCGATGCCCAATCCACAGTCGACCGCGCACTTGACTCTGTTAAAAACCACGACAAAGACGAGTCATTCACACAAAAAGAGACAAGGACACAAGCCGAAGTTGCCCGAGATAAAGCCTACAGAAATCTGGTTAAAGCGCAACAAAATTTAGCCGAGGCTGTTCTTCGGTCACCCTTTGATGGGATTGTTTCCCAAATTGTAGATATCAAACCGGGTATAAACATCATCTATACCCAATCCTTCATTGAAGTCATCAATCCGGAAACGATTTACTTTTCAGTCGCAGCCGATCAGACAGATGTTTCGAAAATAACACTCGGCCAACCGGCAGATATTGTCTTTGACATTGACCAAGACAAAAGTTACAGCGCCGAAATTATCTTCGTAGCCCTCACACCGAAATTAGATGAAACGTCTACAGTTTACAAAGTCAAATTAAAAGTAGCGGAAGTGGAAAATTTGGTCAGCAACATTAAAGTCGGCATGACTGGCGATGCAAACTTTACAATCAGCGAAAAAGCCAACGCTCTCTTTGTTGAAGAAAAATTCGTCCAGCAAGACAAAAGCGGCGAATATTTGTTGACGGGAGCAAACAAAGAAAAAGTTAACATTGAAACCGGAATAGAAGGAGATGGTGTGGTCGAAGTAATCGGCAATGTTCATGAGGGCCAAGAAATATATGATCAGCCTTAAAAATGTCATCAAAGAGTACAAAATCGGCGACACAACCCTTAAAGCACTGGACAGCACCACACTGGAAATAAAACATGGCGAATTCATTGGCATTATCGGCTCATCTGGGTCGGGTAAGTCAACATTGATGCATATCATTGGTCTTCTTGATAAACCAACAAGCGGCGAAATAATTTTTGAAGGCAGAAACATTGCGAAACTGACTGACGACGAGATCTCCAAAATAAGGAATAGTGTTGTCGGCTTTGTTTTCCAGCAGTTTAATTTGATAAACAATTTAACAGTCGCCGAAAACATCAGACTTCCCTTGTTGTACTCTAAAACAAAACCTGACTACGATATTGCAAACTACGCCAACGATCTTATGAGGATGTTCGGGATTGACAAAAGGGCAAATTTTTACCCTAACAAAATCTCGGGCGGAGAACAGCAACGGTGCGCGATTGCGCGGGCTCTTGTTATGAAACCCAAAATTATCCTGGCCGACGAGCCGACTGGAAACCTGGACAGTAAAACAGGAAATGAAATAATTGAGCTTATCAAAAAATTAAACAAAGATTTAAACGTAACGGTTGTCATCGTTACCCACGAGAAATCCGTTGCTGATAAAACACGGAGGAGGGTATATATCAAAGACGGGCGGGTTGTAGATAAGTACATATGAAACAAGCTATTCCACTTCTGAAAGCATCAATTGATGATTTTAAACGTAACAAAATCAGAACTTTCTTAACGTCGTTGGGGATCATGATTGGCGTTTTTTCGGTGGTAATATTGATTGGTTTGGGACTGGGACTCAAAAATTACATCCAGAACCAGTTCGAAAGTTTAGGCGCGAATCTTATTCTAATTCTTCCAGGCGGCGGGTTCACCGGAGAAGGAGGGTCGGGCATAGGCGGTGCAGCGCTTGTCGGTGGAGTAAGTTTTGACGAAAAAGATGTTAACTCCCTTAAAAGAATTTCGGAAATTGACTTTGTTGTACCCGTATTTATGAAAGGGGTCACAATAGAAGCACCCAGGGAGGAAAAGTTCGGCTATGTAATGGGTATAAACGAAGACGGCTTTAAATTAATGAATGTCAAGGCCCAATTTGGAAAACTCTTTGACAATTCCGATGTCCAAGCAAGTGCCAAGGTGGGGGTCATGGGAAACACGATAGCAAAGGACTTATTCAGTAGTCCCGCCGACTCCGTCGGTAAAACCGTACGCCTCGAGAATCAGAGGTTTAAGATCCTGGCGGTTGCGGAAAAGAAAGGCGACAGGGAGGCCGATAGTGCCATTTTCATTCCCTACAAAACAACGTATGGAAGTTTAAACCCAGATAAGACTTTTTGGTCGATTTATTTGGGGGTTAAATCCGACGAGTTGGTGTCTACCGCTAAAGTCGAGGCCGAAAAGGTGCTGCTAGATAGATATGACAAAGATGATTTTGCCGTTACCGAGCAGTCGGAGTTACTGAGCACAATAAACCAAATATTTTCGATAATAAATTCCGTACTTATTGCAATTGGGTCAATATCGCTTATTGTCGGAGGAGTCGGAATTATGAATATTATGTATGCGACGGTTACCGACCGCACCCGGGAAATTGGCATAAGACGCGCTATAGGAGCCACCAGGCAGGATATCCTCTTTCAGTTTTTGGCAGAGTCAACCCTGCTTTCGCTTATCGGCGGGGTTTTAGGGTTGGTCGCTGCTGGCATAATTATCATCATTATCCGCCAGTTTTTCCCAGCAACACTCAACTTGTTTGCGGCCATTGCGGCACTGGGGATATCAAGCGCAATAGGAGTATTTTTCGGCGTTTTTCCCGCCCGCCGCGCAGCCAATCTTTCGCCAATCGAAGCGATACGATATGAGTAGTCTATAATAAACTATTGTATGCTTCTGATTATTAAGAAAAAGGCGACCAAAGACCAGATTAAGAATATGGCACAGGATTTTGACGGCTATATTAAAGTCGTTGTTGATGTTGACCAAGAAATGTTGGCAGGCGGCGGGCAAAGGCACTTCGAGGGTGAACAAAAACTCCTACAGGAAGGGTCGCGCCAAGAAAATCTGTGGGGTGGAGGCATAGATCTGGAATCAAGAGAAATTGATTACAATTCGATCATTAATCTTAGGCCTAATCGGAACAACCCAGGCCGAGACATTATGTCAGCAGACATCAGAAAAAAATTTGATATGATAGTTAAGGAGTTATTGCTATGAGCAACAGAGACAAAATTCTGGACATCGCTATGAACTTAAACCGTATCGGAAATTGGTCTGCAGACGGGTTTAGCGAAAGGCAAAAGCGAATAAATACTTTCTTATATCAAACCTCCGTACTCATAAACTCTTTAAATACTTCAAAATTTACAAATCAATTTAAAAAGACTTTTGACAATTTTGTTGATAGCTACAGACTCCTGGAAAAGCAAGCCAGGTCGAGAAATGTTAGTGGTCTTGACTGGGGCGAGCGAGCAATGACTTGGGGAAACATACTCACCCACCGAGCAAAGTTTGTAACGAACTAAGCTAAAACTCATGTATTTCGTCCAAAAGGGAAGGTTTTGGAATTTCGCTTAAATTAGGGACGGGCAGTCCTTCGTTTTTCGCTTTGGCAACTTGCTTTTCCCACTTTAAATTCCACAAATAAAGTTCTGCTGCGAACATCTGTTCGAGATAAATAGAATAGCTCCATGCAAAAGCAATATAAAATATTGCAATGACCCAAACTGTATCACTCGAAAAGATTTCCATTCCATCAGCTAGACCAAAAAGTATGCCGGCTGGAAAAAAAATTAAAATATCTATACCCTCTAAAAGTACAAAACCTGAGACAAAGTGAACTATATTAGTTTTAAATACTGCCATCCCTTTCGATACTGCATCCCCAAATTTTTTATTCTCCCATGCTATAGCGGGTAATATAAGAAACATTATCATTCTAACACCTTTCCTCAGCGCTTCGAAAAAAGCCTTTGATAGATTAAAATTCTCGTCGTAGCCCGCTAAAGTTTTAGCCGCGTTTTCTGCTGTTAAAGTTTTGTCCCCTTCATACTGGTTCTTTCTGGTAAAAAATGCCTGAACTACAGATATTAGCCACCATATAACTGCCCACACAAAAACAAGGGGGATAATATCTACAATATTTTGCTTAAAGGTGACTTTAAAGGCCCCTCGAAGGTCCGTTTTTCTTCCACTCTCCAATTGTTGTATTAGTTCCAATAATAAAGAACACGAAAGCGTTAAAATGGATGCAAAAATAAATATTATCACAAAGGCAACCAATACATTTTGAAGAAAAGAATGTTTATTTAAACCATAATCATACACATAGTAAAGAATTACTGGTGCGTAAATAGCCCAAGTAATCAGAAGTGGAACTAAAAATTTAGGATGTTTATCAAAAACACTAATTGAATCTTTAATTAAAGTCCAACTTGATCTAATTTTCTTAAGCATATTTAGTAACCTAACTAATTCTAATTCATGTCATGGAATTTCAATATTTAGAGTAACCAACTGGCCGGGGATCACGTCTGTGTTATAAATTCCCGTCCACTTTCCATCACTGTATCTAACTCTTATAGAATACGGGCCTGCCACTACTTGCCCAAACGAGACTTCAACATTATCACCGTAGGCGCTTGTGTCGTACTTATCCAACGACTTATTATTAAGGGCTTTACACCCTGAATGGGCGTATATTTCAACCTGTTTCCAAGTTATGTCGTAGTGCGTCTTTGACGTAATTACGACCTTTATTGCACCTGTTGGTTCTTCAAACTTATAAGCGGAGCATTCTGGTTGGGTAGGAGTGGCTGGTGTCGGAGTTTGCGTACCTGTCGTAGTAGCAACCAGTTTGGCTGTTGGTTTCAAAGTTGGCTTTGGAGTAGAAGCAATTGCGGGGGTAGGTTTAGCGGTTGGGGTTGAAGTAATAATCGGGCTTGATGCAACATTTAACTCTTTATTTTCGGCGGCTTCTCTTGTCCTCACAACCAATACTAAAATTATACCCAGAGCTACTATTGCTAGGCCAACTGGAATGAAAATAGAAACTGCACCTTTTTGTCTCATTGTTAAAATTATCACAGGTTTGTTACTTGAACACAACAGGATTTACCCGGATGATTTTATCGTCGCCGGGACTCGGAGTGCCGCGGCCGTCGGTGTTGTTTGTCAGAATATAAAAATACCCGTCCGGGCCAATGACCACTGTTCGAAGCCGCCCATATTCACTCCTGAAATTTGCTTTAAGACTAACTAACTTATTTTCCCGAATGACAGCTTCATACAAACTTTCGCCCCGAAGTCCTGCCCAAAAAAGTTTTCCATTATAAAAAACCATTCCTGACGGCGCCCAAGTATCACTTGCCCCGGAATTAATTACGGGTGTCACCATCCCGTCTCTAATTTCATTTCCTTGAATTGTAGGCCACCCGTAATTGCCGCCTTTGACTATCAGATTAACTTCATCCAACCCCGACTGCACTCCGCTTCGGCCATGCTCTGTCGCCCAAAGCCGTCCCTGGCTATCCCAGGCAATTCCCTGCACATTCCTGTGCCCATAGCTGTAAACAGCACTGTTAAAGAGGTTATCGGATGGTGACCCCCCATCGTCTTTTACCCGCAATATCTTCCCCGCCAAAGAATTTTTGTCTTGTGAAAGACTACTATTTTGCGAATCCCCCGTTGTAATATACAAGTAGCCGTCAGGTCCGAACCTAATCCTTCCCCCATCATGATTTGCAGCCCCAGGAATTCCCGAAATAATCACAGTTTTATCAGTTAAAGTCTCGCCTTCCAACTTATATCGCTCCACACGATTACTGATTGAACTCGCGGAGCCACTTGTAAAATACAGGTAGATAAAGTTATTGCTTGCAAAGTCGGGGTGAAGAGCCAAACCCAGCAGCCCGCCTTCACCAAAGTGGTTCACTCCGTCGATGTTAATTACTTTTCGGTCTGTTCCTATCTTTAGCAGATTCCCAGATCGCTCCGTCACCAACATCTCACCCGATGGAAGGAAAACTATTTCCCAAGGGATATCTAAATTCTCGGCAACCACTTCAATATTAGGCTTCGACGGAGTTTGATCATCAGTTTTCTTAATAGTAACGCCGGTTTCAATCGAAGAATTCGTTGGCGAATAAAACATCCAAAGTATTCTATCCTTAAGCAAATATCCTACCAGCAAAACCGCGATTACAATGACAAATGCGATTAATTTATTATTCATACGGTAATTTTAATTTTCGCTCCAAGTGTGTGTGAAACTTTAGTTGAAGTTTTGCTCGACTTGTTTCCAGTTGACAACATTCCACCAGGCATCGATATAATCCTTCCTTCTGTTTTGATATTTTAAATAATAAGCGTGCTCCCAAACATCAATCCCCAAAACAGGTTTATCGCCGTGCATTAAAGGACTATTTTGAAACGAGTGACGTTTAAGAGCCAGTGTCCCGTCCGGTTTTTTGATAAGAAATGCCCAACCACTGCCAAAAACGGTCATTGCCTTACCGGTAAATTCCTCTTTAAACTTATCAAAACTACCAAACATGGAAATTACAGCTTCGGCAAGTTTGCCCGTCGGCTTATCCCCTGCAGACGGCCTCATCACTTGCCAGAAAAAACTATGATTTGCGTGTCCTCCACCATTATTTATCACCGCTTGCTTTATCCCTTCGGGTACTTTGTCAAGACTCATCACTAATTCCTCTATCTTCATTCCCAACAAACTATTTTGTCCTTCTAGAGCTTTATTTAAATTGTCAACATACGTTGCGTGGTGCTTATCGTGGTGAATCTTCATTGTTTCCTCGTCGATATACGGCTCGAGGGCATTGTAGTCATAGGGCAAACTTGGAAGATTGAACATGTACCATGTTAGCATGGTTGTCAAATTCTTTAAAGCTATTACACCTTGCTATTCCGATTTATTAGCTTATATTTAAGCTATAAATATGGCGACAAACGAAAACCCAGACTTAGAAAAAATCAAAGGCAACCCCGCAGATTGGTACCAACACATCGCAATCGTGCGGTCGGATGTCAAAAGGGACTATTTCCCCACCAAGGAGGCCTACATTGCCGAATATGAATGTATCTCAAGGTCTCAGGTTGTCAAAAAAGAAATTGAAAAGTTGGGTATCAAAACTTCTATACTGACTGCCAACAACAATTTAATTGAAAACTTGGAAAAAATTAAACCGGACTTGTGTATCAACTTTACAGACTCAATAAGAGGCAACATGCCGCTTTGTTCGGTTATCCCCGGAATTTTTGACTACCTAAACATCCCGTACGTCGGCGCAAATACACTCTGTCTGTCTATCAATTCCAATAAATACTTAACTAAAACATTACTCGAGGCCTGGGAAATCCCTACGCCTCAATACCAGCTTTTTAGAAACCCCGATCAGGAAATGGACTACGAACTAAGGTTTCCGTTAATCCTCAAACTAAACGAAGAGCACGGAGGAGTGGGAATCAGTGAGAAATCCGTTGTAACCAACAAACAGGAACTCCGGAAGCAACTTGCCTGGCTGATGCGAACCTATAAGCAAAATGTTTTGGCGGAAGAATTTATCGAAGACGCAACAGAGCTGACCGGATTGGTGCTCGAGTCGCAGAGAATAAATATTTATATCAGCGAACGCCAATACAAACCTGCTACCAAAAAGTTTAAACTTCTCACCTTTGAAACAACTTATGCCGAGGAATTCGGACGCAAAAACACAATTAAACACAGGACCTTTATAGACAAAGCGGGCAATATCAGACATGATATCCGGCTTGCTTTTGATATCCTCAAAATGGACGACTATGGCCGATTCGACATTCTACTGGATAAATACGGAAACCATTACGTCGTGGACTGCAACGCAAATCCATCCCTTGGCCCCAACGAAGCCGTCGCATCAGTAGCGAGAGTGAACGACCATTCATTTAAAGACTTGCTTATAAGAGTTTTGCAAAGAAACTATTTAGACCAAGTTGTTAAAAAGAATTAATCGAGCACTTGCTAATAACTATTACTTAATTCCTGTTCTCGGAATTTTTACAGGACTGACAATTTCATTCGTTTACTTCACGTTTTTCAAAAAAGTACAGGCGGATCACTTTCCCGACTCTGTCCAACAGCTAACCATCAATGACAAGATTGAAGATGCTTCGATTACTTTGGTCGCCGTCGGCGATGTAATGCTAGGCCGGAAGGTCAACGAGCAGGCTGTAAGTAAAAATAATTTCCGATGGGCTTTTGAAAAAACTGCCGACATCCTAAAAAGCGCGGACATCACTATGATAAACCTTGAAGGAACACTTATTGCCAACTGCCCGATAACTCAAACAAACTTTTACTTTTGTGGCGGTCTGGGTCACATTGAAGGCCTGAACTTTGCAGGAGTTGACATTGCCAACCTTGCAAACAACCATTCCTATAATTACGGTAAAGACGGCTTACGACAAACTATCGAAAACCTTGAAAAAAGTGGCATAGCTGCGTTAGGCATCGGAAAAGCCGTCTATAAAGAAATTAGCGGCACGAAGTTTGCTTTTTTGGGTTATAACGACATTACCCTCAAAGAACCCGGAATTTCGTGGGCAGATAACGATCGGGTAAAGTCGGAAGTCGGCTACTCTTCCCAAAATTCGGATATAACAATAGTTACTTTTCATTGGGGGGTCGAATACACCGACAAGCCCACAGACAGACAAGTTACACTTGCCCATCTCGCAATTGACGCCGGAGCCGACCTTGTAATCGGCCACCACCCCCATTGGACCCAGACGGCAGAAACTTACAAAAAGAAACTGATCGTCTATTCGCTTGGGAACTTCATTTTCGACCAAATGTGGTCTACAAAAACCCGGGAAGGGGAAATCGCGAAATTTACATTCTTAAACCAAGAACTAACTGACTATGAACTCTTGCCCGTTTTCATTGAAGACTTCGGCCAGCCAAGACTGGTGAATTAAACAACTTTTTCCCACGTGTACTCTTTCTCTTTTTCCCCCGGGACAATTTTAATTTTATCTCCGGGTAAAATTTCTTCATTTAAAATAGCTTTACCCAAAAGATCTCCCAAAACAAGATCGACCACTCTGCGCATAGGCCTCGCTCCCAGCTCCGGCTCGTAACCATCTTCTGCAACTTTTGCACACGCACTATCGGTAACTTCCAAAGTAATGTTTCTCGATTTGAGAGCATTCTTAAAATCAGTAAGCATGAGCCTGGCTATTTGAACAAGGTGGTTTTTCTTTAATGGCTCATAAACCACAACGCCATCAAATCTGTTCAGAAACTCCGGACTGTATATTTTTTCCTTTTGGACATAATCCAAAACTTCATCTTGAAGCTCTTCGCTATTTACATCTTTTGCGACAAGCTGACGAATAAACTCGGCACCGGCATTACTTGTTGCAATAACAAACAGGTGACGGCAATTTATTTTCCTCCCAAAGGCATCAGTGATATTACCTTCATCCAAAAGTGTGAGAAAAAGGTTGTAGACAGACGGAGTGGCCTTTTCCATTTCATCTAAAAGTAATAAACTTGCCGGGCGGTTTTTTACGGCTGTTGTAAGCAAACCGGGCAGGTTACTTTCAACCGAACCAATCAATCTCTCCAACCCTTCCCGGCCTGCAAACTCGGCCATGTCAAAACGCAGAATACTTGCCTCACTGCCGTAATAAACACTCGACAACACTTTTGCTGTTTGGGTTTTACCGACTCCCGTCGGGCCCAAAAAAAGAAATGAGCCGATAGGCCTTGTTTCTTCTTTGACTCCCACACTCCGTCCCCGAAGACTTTTGGCAATAAGGTCGATCGCGGCTTCCTGATTCACAAGTCTTTCATGGATAATTCTTTCAATGTTGGTAAGTTTTGTCTTTTCAGATTCGGTAAGTCTAGCAAAACTTATGCCTGTTTTTTCAGCAAGCACTTGGTTGACGTCATCGATATTCACCACCAGATTATCCTTGCCCTGTATCTCTTTAAATAGAACAACCGAGTCGAGAATCTCGAGTGCTTTCTCCGGAAATGGAATCTCGCTTATGTATTTATCACTCCCGTTAAGTATTTGCCGAAGCGACGGCAATGGAATGATTATCCCCTGTTTTTCCTCCCATCGACTGGCTGCCTCAAGCAGTATTTCAAATGCCTCTTCCTTACTTGGCGGAATTACTTCAACAACCTCGAAATACTTTCTTAATCTCAAATTTTGCGACACAAATCTTTCGTAGTCTACAGGGGAAAGAATCGCGATCACTTTTAGTTCCTCCGCTTTTATACGCTCTTCCAAAACATCGGTGAAATCATACCCCTCAACCTGAGGATTGGTGAGTCTGTGGATGTCTCTGATAACAAGAATTGTATTTCCAGCATAGGCTGCTTCCTCCAAGATCTGTGCAAGCAAAGTTTTCTTTCTATTTAAGTCTGCCGTACCCGACAAAAACGAATTGTAATCAAGTTCCAGTATTTTTTTATAAGCGAGCTTTGACCCCAACTCTCCCAATCTCGCCTTGAGTGCGAATGCCAGAACGACCGTGGTTTTACCCACACCGGGCTGACCAACAAGCATGACGTTTGCACCACCATTCAAAGTACGCTCCATCCTTAAAAGCTCTGACTCACGACCGATTAACCTATGAGAGTAAGACCTGGGACTTCCCATGTCTGTTGAGTATTTACTCAGGTTAGGCGTATAGCCGTACATAAGTTCCGCGCCTATCCCGGGGCTTACAAAGGTTTGCTCCTCATCTCCCAAATAAGAGTCACCTTTTTTTCTCTGCTCCCACCACTTGGCGGCGTTCACTAAATCGTCTTTTTGAATTTGCCGCTTGCGATAAAATTCGTCGGTCCAGGTTTCGCTGTCGACCAAAAACTTAATTAGTTCGTGATACGAAACAGTGCTGAATTTGCCAAACTTTTCCAAGTCAAATTTAGCTTCTTTCACTGTTTCGTCAAGCGTCAGATTCATACGGGAAAGAGTAAACCTACCTGCAGGATTATCAAAAATTACCCGAATCGGGTTATCGTTTTTTATTTTTACGCTGTTAATTATCTTCTCGACGAGTTTTTCAGGCCGATTCAAATAACGGGTATAAACAGTGTAGCCTAAAGGCGGCAAAAATAGCCAAACTACAAGCCCTGCGGCACCGCCTAAAAATGCAAAGAGTAGAAGCACAATGCCGGAAATTAACAATATAATCCTCATTACGGCGCCGACGGATCTGGATATAAGATTGAAAACTAAATTTGAAAGATATTTTTGGACGTTGTAACCGGTTCGCTCTTCAATAACCACCTTTCTCCAGGGAGAAAACATCGTGAAAACCAATATGGGAATCGAAAAATAGTGATAAATAGAGGCAAGCAGAAAATACCATCTACGAAGGTAATACGTCACACCCCTTTGATAAAACCAGGAAATAAACTCCATCCTATCTAAATGATACCACAAGCTTACTCGCCCAAGCTTCTCCAGAGGTAGCGCGAAGCAAGTGTCCGGTATGGTTTCCAAGAAATTGAAATTTTCTCAATTTTTTTAGAGTCAGCTCGGTCAACCCCGTAGAGTCTTGATACCGCCGTCCGAAGCCCTAAATCCCCAAGCGAAAAAACATCTGGCCTGTCTAAATGAAACATCAAAATCATCTCCGCAGTCCAGCGCCCGATTCCTTTTACTTTTACCAGTTCTTCTATAACTTCCTCGTCCCCTAAAGTTTTAATTCGTTCTAAATTCAATCTGCCTTCGGAAATCTCCCTGGAAAGATTCTTGATATACGATGCTTTCGCCCAAGACATACCTACGGCACGCAACTCCTTGTCGGGCAGCCTTAAAACCTCATCTGGAGTTGGATATTTTATTTCAAACAAATTCCAAAACCTCTCGGTTATCATGTTCGCCGGCCCACTTGACAGCTGCTGGCCAATAATGTTTTCGACAATACTAACATACAAATTTTCATCTGCGTGACTTGAAACAAAATCAGGTTTGCCGATTTTTTCGATAACTTTTCTTAAAACCGGGTCCTTCTTTAAGTGAGCCAGTGTCTTTCTCATTCAACCTTCAGGAGCTCTACTTCAAATACCAAAGTAGAATTTGGAGGAATTGCACCGGGGATACCTTGCTCTCCATAACCAAGGCTAGAAGGTATGGTAAGTTTCCGCTTGCCACCGACTTTCATTCCGGAGACTCCTTCATCCCATCCCCGAATAACTTCTTTCGCTCCGAGATTAAAAGTGAAGGGAACACCACGATCATAACTGCTGTCAAATACTTCTCCATCTTCAAAAGTCCCTTTATAGTTGACTGTCACTTTCTTGCCGGAAACCGCGTCATCGCCATTGCCCACTACGACGTCTTCAATCTCTAGCTTATCGTCTATTATACCCATTACTTCGTCTTTCGGTTGCTCGGAAACGACTTGTTGGCCAGCAACCGATTGGCTATTATCCCTTTTAAACAAAGGCTTTACAATAACAACTGCCAAAGAGATAGCGACAACTGCAAATAAAAACTTCTTCATAGGCCTACCATTGACTTTATTTTTTGAACTAAATCCCCGGGTGTGGTGTTTGCTTTAATTACGTATTCATTCGCACCAATCTCTTTTGCCACTTTCTCTTCAGTTTCAAGATTGGTCAATACTAAAACAAGTATATTTTTAGTTCGCGGATCCCTCCTGATGTCCTCCAAAATATCGAAACCATTAACTTTGCCTCCAAGGATGATGTCTAATAAAACAAGGTCAGGTAAAGTATTTTTAACCAACATCTGCGCCTTCTTTCCGTCATACTCTTGCGCAACTTCGAAGCCGGCCATTTCAAGTTTTTGCCTATACATTCCGGAGATATCTTTGTCATCTTCTATAATAAGGATCTTTTTCATGTATTTCTTAGTTTAGCAGTTTTACTACATTTAACAAAACTTCCTTTTTGAAATTGACCAACCAAACCAAATAAACTGCCACTCCCGGCAAAACTATCCCTTTTTCAATAAAACTGCCGGTTGTAACTCTAAAAAACGAAAACGGCGGTATACCGATTTTTATTTTAAACGGGAAAAAAAGTGGTATGCCTTCCTTAGTAAGACTGTCGGCAATAAGGTGGGAAACAAATCCAATCATTATTGACCCAAACACAATGTTAATATTTACATAATCAGGATTTAGTATTTTAGGAAGGACAAATTCCAAAAGTTTGTAATAGACCAGCCCACCTAAGATTGAATGCGAAAGCGTTCTGTGACCCAGCAGCAGCGGCCGGAAAATTTTACCAACGATGTTGCCTACCGGCAACAAATCCCACAAGCGGTTACTGGCCTGATCAAGATCAGGTGTCAAAGCTCCGACCACGTTGCCAATTAAAGACGTAAATAACGTTGCCACACTTAGCGTCTCTGGAGGGTAAAAAGCAGCCACAGTCACCAGCGAAGCGAAAGCAAAAGCGTCATGAGTTCTTGCAGTCATAATTCTAAAACCCTTAGTATAGACTGTAAATTGGATTAACTACGGATGCCAGAGCAACCTGATAGTAAATCGTAAATCCAAGTAGAGAAGTGAATATTAAAATCAGACCAAACCTAAAATACCTTTCCAATTTAATCCCATCTTTTGTAAAAAGCTTTATCGTGGTAATAATATTTAAAATCCCCACAATAAGCACTGCAAAAAGAATTAAATAAGACTCTGTCAAATCCACCCGGGCCGCAAACTGCTCATAAAGACTTTTCATTTTTGGAACGATCACAAATAAATATGATAGAGACATAAACATTTGAGATAACCCAAAAATCAAGTTCATTATTGCTACGATTTTATATTTCATGTTACTTGTTGTATTAACGTACTAGTACGATAGTATATTTTATCCAACCAACAAAAGCCCGATAAAGCTCAACACTGCGCCCAAAATTTTTCTCCTCAAATTTTCTCTTTCCTTCAAAAACACAATTGCTAATAAAACTGTAAGTATCACGCTAGTCAAATTTACTGCGACAACCTGCGACGAATTCGGCGCAATTTGTAATGCTCGGAAAAATGTCAGTGATGAGACTGTGTAAAACAAACAAAGAAAAACCATGTTTTTAAAAATAGTTTTGTCTGCAAATACCCGAAGGGATTTTAAATGTTTGGGTTTAACTAAAGCTGTAAAGACAGCCGGGAAAATAAATGCAATTGATACATATGGATAAAGATTAAAAGTCTTCAACATAAATCTATCGTTGGTATTTGCAAATCCAAAAGCCATAGCCGCCAGTATTGAAAACGTGTCATATTTTGTTAAAGCAAACTTTTCTCCAGACTTTTGAGTAACAACATAAATACTGGCAAAAATCAGCACTGCCCCTAACCACTGCTGCGCAGTAAGAAACTCGCTCAAAAATAAACTTGAAGCTACTACCGTAAAAAATAGTCGAGAAGAAAAAACTACAGTGAAACGGGAAACATCTATGTGCTTTAACGCCGTGAACGAAAAAATATTTGCAAAAGTCCAAAGAAGAGTCATTAAAAGAATGTTTACCAGTGGTATAACTTCGGGGAAACTCATGTTTTCAAATAAAAAACCATAAAACCCAATAATCAAACCCGTCAGAAGTTGAAAGACTATTGAATAAGCAATCGGGTCGCTTGCTTTTCTCTCCATCAAAACTCGTTGAAAAAGTGTTCCGACAGAAAAAAGAATTACACTGATGAAAATTAACACCTGCCAAGTCATAGTCTAGTGAATTTTATCACACCGGCAGATTGGGCCTCCGAGCCCTTGGACTTTAGCCTCCATACTTCCCGTAGATGACAATCTGTGTACCCGGATTATCGTCTGAGGCACGAACGGAAGTTTTACCGTTTAGTTCCGGCTCGGCCCAGTAGAAGAGTTTTTCAGCGTCTTCTGTTTTGAGGTTAACACAGCCGTGGCTTTTTGGTCGGCCGAAGTCGTTGTGCCAATACGTGCCGTGAAGTCCAAACCCTCGATAGGCCGGAACCTGGTCGTTATAAAAATACATTGTATAAGGAACGTTTGGAAGATAATAATAGGTTCTTAAAACTTTGTTGCCGCCTTCCATTTTGGTGTAACGCAGCTTCGTCCAAATATAAAATGTGCCTCTTGGCGTCCAGTCATAAAGCCCGGAGGAGATAACAAAATCGTAGATTTTTTGACCGTTTTCAAAAGCATATAGCCTTTGATTGGTCAGATCCACTTCTATTCTTTTGCTACTGTTTGTCTGGCCTAAAACCTTTTGGTTTACAGGCAAGTCTACGAGCTTTACGGAGTTAGCTTTTGCCCCGTGCCAGGTTCCAATGGTGTCGTCTGAATCATACGAATCGTTTAAAATATCTGTCTCTTTTGGTTGATATTGATTGGGAAACCTTGCCGGGAGAGCATTTTGGTAAAAGTAAACCAGTGTAATTGTAGCCAATGCAACCGAAATAGCTAAAACGCGTATTTGCATCCCAAAAAACTTCATATATTTAATTTAGCAGATTGTCGGCAAAAGGGAAAATTACTAAACTAAGTTAGTGTTGACTAAAATTTTGTCTGCGGCACATTTTGGTTTAAAGACTATTCCTGTTGAGGTCGAAGTCAATATTGCCAGCAAAGGCTTCCCGGGGTTTAATATAATAGGGCTACCCAGTAAAGCCGTTGAAGAAGCCAGGGAGCGAGTTAAAACAGCATTAGTTAATTCAAACATAAAGTTTCCGGAAGCCAAAATAACTGTTAATCTGGCTCCTGCTGACATTCCCAAAGAAGGCTCCAATTACGATTTGCCGATTGCCGTCGGGATTTTGAACGCTTTGGAAGTGGTTGCGCTTCCAGAAGAAAAATCCTATTTTTTCGGCGAATTGTCCTTGGACGGGACGCTTCGCCACACTAAGGGAGTTTTTTTACTTGCAATTTCGGCTAAGGAAAATAAAATTAAGAATTTGTTTGTGCCGACGGACTCTGCAAACGAAGCGGCGGTCATCAAAAGTCTGAATGTCTATCCTGTAACCTCGCTTAATGACTTGGTAATGCATTTAAACAGCACTAAAGTAATTGCCAAAACGAAGTACGTAGAGGCACAGGATTTGCTCGAGGAAGCTCCTGTGGAATTTGATTTTTCCGAAATCATTGGTCAGGAGTCGGCCAAGCGCGCGCTCGAGATTGCCTGTGCAGGCGGCCACAATCTGTTTATGCAGGGACCACCTGGGGCTGGCAAAACTATGCTGGCTCGGGCAATTCCGGGGATTTTGCCACCCTTGAGTGAAGATGAGAGTTTGGAGGTAACCAAAATATATTCCTTGACCGGCAACATCCCACCCGGAGGTTCGCTTATTCGAGTGCGGCCGTTCAGGGTTTGCCACCACACGGTTTCCAAAATCGGCTTAGTCGGAGGTGGAAGCGACCCGCACCCGGGGGAAATTAGCCTTGCCCATAACGGCGTACTGTTTTTGGACGAGTTCCCAGAGTTTCCAAGGTCGACGCTTGAGGCATTGCGCCAGCCTTTGGAGGACGGCATTGTCTCAATCGCCAGAGCAGCAGGAAGTGTTAAATTTCCGGCGAACTTTATGCTGGTTGCCGCCGCCAACCCCTGCCCGTGTGGCTATTTAGGGGACCCGAGGCGGGAGTGCCGCTGTAGTCCGCGCCAAATTATGAATTATCAAAATAGACTCTCCGGACCCTTGATGGATAGGATCGACATTCACTTAAATGTACCCACTGTCGACGTTGAGAAGTTGGCCGCGATGAGCAAGGTTAAAACCACTGCCGAAAAGTCGGCTAGTATCAGAGAAAGAGTCATTAAAGCGAGAGAAATTCAGTTGAAAAGATTTTCGAAAGACGGAATTTATAACAACGCATCGATGAAAAATAAACACATCAAAAAATATTGCGAGATGGCCGACGACGCGCAGTTACTTTTAAAACAAGCGGTCAATAATTACAGTTTATCGGCCAGGACTTATTTTCGCCTGATTAAAGTATCGCGGACAATAGCCGACATCGCGGGGGACGCCAAAATCACCTCTTCCCATATTGCCGAAAGCTTGCAGTACCGGATCAGAACCCAAAATAAATTCTTTTAATTTTGTTTACAATGAATTCATAAACTCCACTTACTCGAGTTTACACATCTCGCAAGTGATTTTGATCCCCCATTTTGATATTTTTTAGTTACAAATTAAAGTAAAATGGGTATAGATGGCGAAGGATTTAAATAAAGAAAGCGGGAGACGCGGAGAGGAGATTGCGGCTAAGTATTTGCGCGATCATGGCTATAATATTATTGAAAAAAATTACAGGACAAGATTTGGGGAGATTGATTTGATTGCAACATGTGGAGATAGGCTTATTTTTATTGAAGTCAAACTTAAAATCGGCGACAAATTCGGGACTCCCGAGGAGATGATCACCAAAGGCAAGGTCTGGCAGGTAAGGAAAACGGCCGAAGGATACTTGCTGGAGAACCCACAAACGAAGCAAAAGTTTGCCAAGTATCAAATCGACGCTGTTTGTGTTGTAACCGGCGGAGGCGATTCTGTTGACAGAATCAGCCACTACGAAAATATCGAGTCCGACATATGAATTGGAAAGATTGGCAAATAAAAAAGTTAACACTCGGCGACCCCGGTTTTCCTAGGAATCTTACAAAAATAAAGAATCCTCCCAAGCAAATTTACTTTCGTGGAAATTTTGAGGAAAGAGTACTCGACAAGTCCATTGCTATTGTCGGAAGTAGACAAGTGACAGCATACGGCAGAGAGGTCATCGACCACTTTGTGTCTTTATTTGTAACCGACGGTGTTACTACAATTTCGGGGTTTATGTATGGCGTGGACACCCAAGTACACAAAAAAACGGTGGAGTTCGGAGGAGTGACCATTGCAATCTTTGGCTGTGGAGTCAATATTTGCTATCCGGTAGAAAACAACAATCTTTACACCGAAATTTTAGAAAAAGGCGGAGCGGTCATCTCCGAGTATCCGCCGGACAGCAAACCTCAGCTGTGGAAATACCCTCAAAGAAACCGGCTGGTTGCCGGCCTGGCAAGTCTGGGGGTTTTGGTAATTGAAGCGGGAGAAAAAAGCGGGTCATTAATTACGGCTGACTTTGCCAGAAGGCAAGGTAAAAAAGTTTTTGCCGTCCCAGGGCCGGTAACTTCTAAAGTCTCCAGCGGAACAAACACATTGCTTAAGAAACGCCGGGCTATCTTGGTGACCGACCCGTCCGATATATTGAGAACAAAAACGGTTAGAGGAAAATCCAAAATCCCTAATGACTTAAGCGACATCGAAACTAAAATATATAAAGCCTTGGAGTTTGAGCCGTTAAGTACTGACGAAATAGCGTTAGCTATAAGCGGGTCGGTGGTGGAGGTATCCAAAAACGTATCCGTGATGGCACTTAGAGGATACATTACGGAAGCTCTTGGCAAGTTTCATTTGGTGAGAAGCTAAAGTATAATAAAGACATGAAAGATATTCCAGTTAAAATCCTTAAAGGCATAGGTGCAACCTTAGAGGTCTATAAGGATAGAATTGTGATAAAGCGAAACTTAATTGCAAAACTGCTTGAAGGCTTCAGGGGTGACAAGAGCATGCCATTGGCAAAAATAACCAGTGTGCAATTTCAAAAGGCGAACCCTTTGATGAGCGGCTACCTTCAGTTTTCAGTTTCAGGCGGGAATGAAAGCACGGGTGGTATAATTGACGCTTCAAAAGACGAAAACAGTATATTATTTTCATCGGACCAAAACGCTTCTGCTGAAGAAATAAATTCCCTAGTCAAATCAAGAATTTGATTTATTTTTTTTAACAGTTGTAAGGTAAGCCGGAATCATCAGGCCAAAGATTGTCCAACTGGACAGGGCAAGGAGCCCCGAGAGCAAGCTCAAGCTTAAGTAGTTGACGTTTTTAGTTAAATTTCTAGCCTTAAGTATTTTGTAAGAAAGAAAAATGCAGATTGAAGTAGACAATATGCTGCCGATTTTCACCCACGCTTCCAGACTAAAAAGTGATAGTTGGATTAGTACTGCCTGGATTGTAGCCCCCAGGAGCACAATAAATACCAGATATGAAATGTAGAAGCCCACTGCTTCCTTTTTATTTCTCTGGTGATCGAAATTGGTTAAGTTTTTAAACATTTTGAGACCGGAGCGGGAATCGAACCCGCGCATCGCGGTTTTGCAGACCGCAGCGTTTCCACTTCGCCATCCGGTCAAACTTACTTCCGTTGGTATTATACATTATTTTTTGCTAAACTTGGCTTTAAATGAGAAAGAAGCTCAAAATTTCTTTGTTTGTTGTTTCCGGGGTAGGGATACTTATCACTATTTCTTTTTTGGTTCTCCGGCTAATCAAGCCTCCGAAAGCCGCTCTTTTAGTTGAGAGCAGTCCGAACTCGACAGCGTTTGTAAATGGCGAACAGGTTGGCCGTACCCCTTATGAAGGCGAGTTTAGCGCTGGTGAAGTGGTGATCAAGCTTATTCCGGATTCCTTTGAGTCGCCACTGGCTCCTTATCAGTCGACGGTGGATTTGGTTGCAGGTATAAAGACGGTAGTGAGGCGAAGTTTTGGGGATACTGATGACACTTCTGCGGGTGAGGTTGTTTCGTTTGAAAGAATTGGCGGAGACAAGGCGAGCTTGTCGGTGATCTCAATTCCTGATGGAGCCCAGGTCTCGCTTGACTCCCAAACTAGAGGCAGGACTCCAATTAAGATTACCGATCTGGAGACCAAAGAGTACCACTTGGAAGTTGCCGCAGACGGCTATCAAAAGAGAGATTTTGTAGTTAAGGCTGTTAGTGGGTATTTGCTGACGGCCGAAGTAAAGCTTGCCGCTCAACCCGGGAATGTGGAGGGGGTTACTACTCCGGAAGTGCCAGAAGAGCCGACCGAGGAGACAGTGGAAAAAGTTAAAATATTAACTACACCGACCGGCTTCCTGCGTGTGAGACAGGAACCGACTACTCAAAGTGTAGAATTAGGCCAAGTAGTACCAGGTGAAGAGTATATACTACTTGCTATAGACGAAAAATCCGGCTGGTTTAAAATTGAGTACGAGACCGATAAAGAAGGCTGGGTAACTAATCAGTACGCAAGAAAGGTCGAGAATAATCCCGAAGCTTCGCCTTCACCAAGTCCATCTCCAACTCCAATTCCAAAAGCGAGCCCATCACCAACCCCCATTGCAACTCCTTAGCTAATATGGATAAAGCGTTAATCAACAAAATATAGTGTTTTGGAATTTTCGAAAAACTTTGTTAAATCGATGATACCTGCTTGGGTCAGGCCTGACATGTACATGGAGAAAACATCGATAGTGACCTGGAAAAGCATATTGAAAAATATTCTTGGCAAAAAGGGCCGATAACTTATGAAAGAATCTCATTCACTAAGCAGGACTATTTAGAAAGATTAGATAACTATGTTAAAAACAAGAATTTAGACAGTGAAATTGGGAGAATCGAGTCTGAAAGAAAATCAACCGAGAGCATTTATAGAAAGATTGTTCGCGATCAAGGAATCCAAGGATCGACGCTTAAGATTGTAGAGGCTCTGAGGAATTTTATTTTCTTGAGAACTGCAACTGTAGAGTCAAACGAGCATCTACTCCATACAGCTAAGCTAACTTTGTTTGCAGAGATAGCCGAGAAAACAAAGTTGGCGTATTCGGACACACTTTCATTAAGTCCAGAGGAAATCGTCGATCTTTTAGTCGGTACAATAAGTAAACCGGGGTTGATTAAAAAGGTAAAAAGCCGACAGATGGGGTTCGCGATTGTATGGCTAGGAGGTCAACTGTTTACTTTTTTTGGAAGTGATGCTTTGAAGTTACAAAAAGTTATTGCTGGTAAACACAAAAAACAAAAAGTTAGAACAGAAACAGCCGGTCAAATTAAAGGCATTTGTCACTGATGAGGGGGGAGTTACGTGCCGTGCCGCAATTGTAGCCCGTGAGTTTGGTGTACCCTGCGTAGTCGGAACAATAAACGCGACGAAATTGTTGAAAGATAGAGACTTGGTGGAAGTTGATGCAAACAAAGGGATTGTGAAACTTTTGTGATTATTCCAGATCTAAACTTATTTTAAGCTGTATGTTTAATTCTTTCATTGTTAATTCAGGCAAGATATCAATAAAATGAGTTAACCTCTGTTTGTCAATTGTTCTAATTTGATTGAGAAGAATTATGGATTCTTTTTTAAGTTTAGTTGTATCCTTTGCTATAAGTACACATACAGGAGCTTTTTTGAATTTTTTCCCATTGCCTGTAACTGCCGCCACAATTGTTGTTGAAGAGAAACGATTGCCTAGGTCATTTTGGATGACCACAGCGGGTCGTGTTTTTTTAATTTCATGGCCAACCGTTGGATCGAAGTTAACCATGTAAATTTGGCCGCGTTTTATTTCTCTGATATTTGAAAAGGTTTTAGATTTCATCCCAATCTGAAAGATCTAACCCATGCCAGTCCTTGGCGATTTCTTTAGATTCTTTTGAAAAATCTTCGTATTTTTTAGCGAGCTCTTTTAGTTTTTCGCTTTTTTTTATCTCATCAATTGATTTAGCCAAGGCTGATGAGACAAACTGACTTCTACCTCGATTTGAGGTAATTTTTTCTAGCTCGTCAAGAATTCTCTTTGGAATTATGAAGCCAACTCTTTGTTTAGGACCAAGAGCCTTTTTTGCTTCGACTAATGAAGTCAAATTATCTTCTTCTGAAGGAATTCTGTATGTAATCTTTTGCATACTAAGTTTAGTATATAGTTCTCATACCTAGTTGTCAAGAGTTAAACCCAAGTTACCGACACTCCTGATAGAGGATGGGAATCATTTATTGTTTTATCTCTCTCTCAATATCTCAGCCGCTGGGTATTTTAATTTTTACAAATTTTCTCTTACCCAATTTTGGATTTGGGACCAGTCGTTGGCGCGAGGAATAAAAACATAAAGATTGTCGTACTCACTTGAAATCGGCGCCACTTGTATCAACTCCTCCGGAATGCTCGTTGTCCTAAAGTTGTCCCTCGCATCAATAAATTTCCTGGCAACTACAACAGTCACTAATGCGGCCATATCGGTTTCAATCCTCGAAAGCGCAAGCTCTTTTATATTCGAGAGCTTTGAAAGCGATAAAAGGACGTAGCGACTTAATAATCTATTTTTCACGGCCAGAATCACCCTTTGCTGCCGGCTAGAGCGAGCGAGATCAGTTCCTTCATCGCCTTCGGCATTTCGGGATCGGACAAACTTTAATGCAGTCTCGCCATCCATAAATTGCAAACCGCTTTCAAATTTGATTGTTTCATATCTGCATAAAAACTCCGGGTCACCCCCTCCACAATCATCGACCTCCCGCCCGGCTATTGGATATTTTATGTCTTCAAATGAATTTTCCACATCCACCTGCACCCCACCCAGCTCGTCGACAACATCTTTAAAGAGTGTAAAATCAACCACTACGGCATAGTGAACAGGCACTCCCACAATCTCCTCAACAACTGATTTTGCCAAAACAAGGCCGCCACCATTTTGTTTCTTATTGCCCCAATAGTAAGCGCTATTTAGCTTAATTCTTAATGGTTTGTGCCAAATATCGCGCGGAATTGACACAAAAGTCACCCCCCCGCTTTCGTGATGGACACTAGCCAACATCATTGTGTCGGTCAAGTCAGGCGCATCATGTCCTTGCCCGCCCCGGCCCAAAATTAAAATATTGGTTCTGTCATCATTTGACTTGATCTGATTTTGAGGAGCGAACAAAAAAGCATGAGCAACTTCCAAATAGTAAGAAAGTGGCGTTTTTTTAACAATCGAAAATAAACCTAATAAACCAAGTACAACAACTGTAAGACTGGTAAACAATAAAACAGCCCTTGCAAGCCAGACATGGCCTAAAAATCTACGCTTAATTTTGGAAAAATAAAACTTAGGTCTGATCATGCTACAATCGAAACTGACAATGAACTCTATTTTAAACCAGTTGAATAAGGATCAACAAGAAGCTGTAACCTATACATCCGGTCCAATATTAATTTTGGCCGGCGCCGGGTCCGGCAAAACCAGAGTACTAACTCACAGAGCGGCATATATTATTGCCAAAAAAATTGCCAGGCCGGACAACTTACTGCTTCTAACATTTACAAACAAGGCAGCCGGTGAAATGAAAGACCGCGTCGAAAAAATTTCGGGCAGTAAGCCGTTTTTCACCGGCACTTTTCACTCATTTTCAGCAAGACTGCTTCGCATCGACGGCGAAAAGGTTGGCATAGGCCGCAACTTTGTCATATACGACACCCAAGACCAAAAGGACTTAATTAAAGACATAATAAAAAAACTGTATATTTCCGACAAATCCGTCAATCCAAGTTCCGTCCTCTCCTCGATCGACTCAGCCAAAAATCAAATGCTTTCCCCTTTGATGTATGCCGAAATGGCAAAAACATCTTGGCAGGAAAAAACCTTCAAAATTTATCTTGAATATGAAAAAGCACTAAGGGAGGCAAACGCCTTGGACTTCAACGACTTACTTATTAAAGCCGTCGATCTTCTTGAAAGTAACCCTGAAACCCTAAATAAATGGGAAAGCAGACTAACTCACGTTTTGGTCGACGAATGGCAAGACACCAACAAAATTCAATATAAACTTACCAAATTGCTGATATCCAAGAATAAAAACATTACTGCCGTGGGCGACGCGTCGCAGAGTATCTACAGCTGGCGCGGAGCAGATTTTCGAAATATCACCAATTTAATCAAAGACTTTCCTCAAATAAAAATAATCAATCTCGAACAAAATTACAGATCGACAGAAAACATACTCCTTGCGGCAAATAGTATTATTTCAAAAAATACAACACACCCCATCTTGAAACTTTGGACAGCCAAAAAGGGTGGAGCAAAAATCAAAATTTACTCTGCCAGAAGCGGTCAAGATGAAGCAACTTTTACAGTAAATGAGATATTAAAAAACAATTTCGATCATAAAGACGTAGCCGTCCTTTACAGAACCAATGCACAATCTCGGGTTTTGGAAGAAGCGTTTTTGCACACCGGTGTCCCCTATGTATTGGTTGGTGGAGTAAAGTTTTACGAGCGTGCTGAAATAAAAGATATCTTGTCTTACCTTCGTCTGCTAATTAATCCTAAAGACCCCGTTTCGGCCAAAAGAGTCGAAAAAGTCGGCAAGAGAAGATACGAGACTTTCAGAAAATATGCTTCCGAAATCGAAAACCTACCTGCGCAGGCAGGCAAAACAACTCTTGAAATACTGGATAAAGTTGTCGAAATTACAAGCTATTTAGCTAAATTTAATACCGATATCCAAGAGGATTATGCCAGGTTAGAAAATATCAAAGAGCTTCGTTCTGTCGCCACCCAGTTTCCCCAACTAACTGATTTTCTGGAAAATGTAGCTTTAGTTCAGCAAGAATATTTACCCGATGATCCTTTAAACGGCCAGAAAAATAAAAACGCAGTTACCTTAATGACTCTACATGCGTCAAAAGGATTGGAATTTAAAACAGTTTTTTTGATTGGCATGGAAGAGGGCCTTTTCCCCCATGCACAATCTTTATGGGAACGAGACGGAATGGAAGAAGAAAGGCGGCTCGCCTACGTAGGTATCACTCGCGCAAAAGAAATTCTTTATCTAACTTACGCTTCCCGCCGTCTTTATTTTGGCCAAACCTCGTCCAACCCCCCCAGCAGGTTTCTGATCGACATCCCAGAAGAGATAATTGAAACCACAAACGGCTACTCCCCAAAAAGAATTACAGAGTATAATTTTGATGAGACTGAAAATGATTACCAATAAGGTCAAACTAACCTGGTTTGGACATTGTTGCTTTTTAATCGAACTTGCGGGGAGAAAAATTTTAACTGATCCCTACGATACGTTTAATAATGTAGATGTCGGTCAAATTGAGTCCGAGTATTTATTAATAAGCAGCACTTGGCATGATCACGGAAACATAGCAACCTCACCAAAATCACACATTTTATCTTACTCCGGTCGATTCGAAAAAGATAATCTCCTGATAACCGGTATAGAAACAAGAGAAACTCGAGGTACGCCCAACATAATTTTCAACATACAACAGGACGGTGTCTCAATTACCAATTTTGCAGATTGGGGTGATCCAAGTTCAATCAAGGAATTTACAAGAGAAGAAAATAATATATTACAGAGTACAAATATCGCTTTTGCTAGGTCTAACGAAATCGATATAGAAAATGGTATTCAGTGCGCCGAGCTTGCGCTAAGAGTATGCAAGCCTAGAGTATTAGTTATTCACCATTTCTTTCCCAGAAGTTTCATCACAGAACAAGATGCAAAGATCATCAGAAAAGGCCTAGTATACTATGAAACCTTGCTTGATAGACTAACCAATAAACTTCCTTTTAAAACCGAGTTTATAAACGACTATAAAACAGACCTTGATATAACTAGTCTTCAGCAAAATACTATGTTGGTCTTTTCAAAAGTTCACCCTCAGGTTAGATACCTTAAAAAAGGTGGTGTATAATGCTACTGTTATGGTAAAAAAAATAGACAGAAATATATTAAACTATCGAGTTATTATTGAAAAAGAGCGTTATGAGAACGGCAAGATCGTTTATAGTGCATCTTGTCCTACTTTGGGAGTTTTTGATTACGGAGATTCAATCGAGAAAGCTCTTAAAGGCATCAAGCAAGGGATAGAAGGAGTAATTGAATTTCTTACTGAACAGGGAAAAGAAATCCCGGTTGACTACCCGGAAGAAAGCATTGTCACTTTCACACAGATTCGTGTTCCTGAAAAAACAGCAAGACTCGCCGTCGCATGAGTAAACTGCCTCAAGTCAAACCCGTGAAGTTAGCTAAGGCTCTCAAAAAACAACGGTAAGTATACATCTATCCCAATGTACTCAAAACAAATCGGCATATCACCAGAAGAAATAAAAAAATATTTATGAAAAAATCACTAGCATATGGTATGAAAGCTTTGTCGCTTTCTTGGAAAGCGAATGGCGTCTACTCGTTAGTTACGATTTTAGCTACAGTTTATGACAGTACGTTGTACCCCTTTATTCAGGTTTTTCTTCTGGCCAAAGTTTTGGATTTGTTTTCGTCAGGTCAACAGGTTACTTTCACGGACCTATCTTTGATTATTATCGGCTATCTCATCGCGTCGGTTGCCAAACTCACGCTTAAAAGCCTCATGGATGTAAAAGAAGCTTACTTACAAATAAAATTTGAAGGCTATATTGATCTTCAAATTAGCAAAAAACTTACAGAGCTCGACCCGGCCACTTTTGAAAACCCGGAATTCCAGAACTTAATTGCCCAATTGGAAGGAGTCAAGGGAACAATACAGATGCACTTAGTTCGCTTTATTAGCCTAATAGATGCAGTTTTTAAATTTACCACTGCCGCACTAGTCGTATCGGTTACTTTCCCGTTATTTGCGCCAATCATACTAATCGCCACAATCCCAAGTTATATTGCGTTTGACAAATTTAGGATTTCTACCTGGCCTTTTTATGTCGAGAAAAGGTCGGTGGTTACCAGAGTTACCCAATATATCAAAAACCTTCTTTTTTCCGATTCAACCTCTAAGGAATCGGCTATTTTCAAAACCGGCGAAACAATGTTGGCAAAAATTAAAAAGCAGCAGCAACTCTATTTTAGTGACTTTGACAAAGTTAATGGTCCCTGGTCATTAAAAATTCTGCTCGCGAAGCTCATACAATTTTCAGCTTTTGTCTATACACAGCACCTTAATCTCTCGAGGGTTTTTATGGGAACTTTAACTATTGGTAATTTCGCGTTAGTTTTCCAGCAATCTTTAAATCTTACGTTAAGTGCTGAAGACATCCTTAACCAGTATTCAAGCATGGCCGCAAGGAATAAATATATCGATAAATATTTTGATTTCATTAACACTCAAAAAACAATTACTTCACCTGTGCTTCCTAAAGCGATCACAGCAACCCCAATGCCTCCACTAATTGAATTTAAAAACGTCTCTTTTAAGTATCCAAAAACAGAGCGTTATATTTTGAAAAACTTCAATTTGAAAATTGAAAGTGGGGAAAAAATTGCATTGGTCGGAGAAAACGGTGCGGGTAAAACGACGATTATAAAACTCCTACTTCGTTTCTATGATGTTTCTGAGGGTGAAATTTTGACTAATGGCGTAAATATTAAAGAGGTGGATCTGAACGGATGGCATAAACAAATCGGGGCCTTGTTTCAGGATTTTATCAAGTATCAATTTACCTTCAAGGAAAACGTCTATCTGGGAGATTTAACAAAGATAAACCAAGAAAGGTTGCTCAAGAAGGCTATTGAAAAATCGGGGGCAAACAAATATCTTGATAATTTGCCCAAAGGCGTTGATCAAATTTTGGGGAAAATGTTTAAGGGGGGAGTAGATCTTTCCGGTGGACAGTGGCAAAAGCTTGCTCTAGCCCGAGCCTTTTTCCGGGATGCTCCCATTTTAATTCTTGACGAGCCGACAAGCGCTATTGACGCTAAAGCAGAATATGAAATCTTTCAAAAGGTTCAAGCTCTACAAAAAGGCAAAACCGTAATAATCATTTCTCACCGATTTTCAACCGTCCGAAACGCTGACAGAATATTAGTTCTGGAAGGTGGGAAGATTATTGAAGAAGGAAGCCATAAAAAACTCATGAAGAAAGGAGGACTGTCTGCCGAGCTTTTCGAAATCCAAGCGCAAGGTTACAAGTGAATCCGTTACTCATCCTCTTCAAACCCACCAGTGGGCGGAGTTTAGAAGGGAGTGGGGAAATGAAGTCGTGGAAACAAAATACGGCGTAATTACAATACACCGTATACCATTCACCAACTACTCTGTCGGTATGTTTATCAAAGGTCCAAAACCAACCCAGGAAATGCTCTACTTTCTTAAAAAACTGGCAAAAGAAAAAAACTTAATATTTATAAAACTCGAACCAAATGTTGTCAAAAGTAAAACCAGTAATTCAGTAATTCAATTATTCAGAAAAAACGGGACTGTACCAGGTAAAACTCTATTTACACCCACCACTTTTTGGATCGACTTAACAAAGTCCGAAGATGAGATCTTGAAGAACTTTTCGAGTAAGACCCGCTACAACATTCGCCTGGCCCAAAAACGCGGAGTAAACATAGAGGAAGACAGCTCGCAAAAAGCATTTAAAAAATATCTTGAACTGACTTTTGAAACCGCTAAACGCCAAGGCTTCTACGCCCACACACCAAAATATCACCGTTTAATGTGGAAACACCTTCACCAATCACCAGTCACCAACCACCAATCACCAATCGCTCATTTACTTGTTGCCAAATACCGAGGCGAAATCATAACTACCTGGATTTTGTTTGCTCACGATAAAATCCTCTATTACCCTTACGGCGCCAGTAGTGATATTCACAAAAACGTCATGGCAAGTAACCTCATGATGTGGGAAGCTATAAAATTTGGCAAAAAAATTGGCTGCAAAACTTTTGACCTTTGGGGAAGAGAACCTGGAAAAGGATTTACAAAATTTAAAGAGGGCTATAATCCGCAGGTTGTCGAATTATTGGGAACGTGGGATCTTTTTATAAACAAATCCCTTTACACTCTATATATACTCGCTGAAAAAATCCGCTGGACTGTTCTCCGAATAAAATCAAAACTGTGAACATGATCAAAATAGCTCTCATTCTCATAAAAGAACTACTGTTTATTAAATTTGAAGGCATCAAGGCAACCTTCCATAAAAAGCCGCCAAGAAATTGGGAAAGTGGAAAATCTGGAAACGCAATCTTAATCCCAGGATTTTTGGGGTCTTGGTATTATTTGCGAAAGACTGGAAACTTTTTAAATAATCTTGGATATAAAATCCACATAGTCACCTCTATTGAAAGAAACATTTATCCTATCAGTTACGGCGTTAACGAAATCAAGAAATACATTCTAAAACACAATTTAAGTAAGCTAATTATTGTTGCTCATAGTAAAGGAGGAATAATATCAAGACTTCTTCTTCAAGACACGGAAATGGAAAAAAGGGTAAAGGAGGTAATCAACCTCTCCGTTCCAAATATAGGAACATTGTGGGGAGTTCTTAGAATTTTTAATGTCCATGAGCTTACCCCATGGTCTAAACAAATCAAAGAAGTGAACAAAAATCAAAACGGAATAAAAAAGATCATTAACATTTATCCTGAAGCCGACCCATATGTAATTCCAAATAAAAGTTTATACCTGGAAGGCGCAAGAAATATCCAAGTTAATATAGTTGGGCATGTAAACATTTTAAATTCACCAATAACTTTAGAAAAAATCAGCAAACTATTAAATGATTGATATTCGCCAGACCAAAAGGTATGTAGATTACATGCAAAATGTTGGCTGGATAGTCGAGCGAAAAGATCGAGTAAATTATTTTATTAAAAAGATTCCAGTCATTGGTTCATTTATTAAAATTCAAAGGCCACAGAAGTTGGACTTTAATCAAATAAACCGAATTGCCAAAAAACACAGAGCCTTCCAAATTGTTATCGAACCCTTCGACTTCGCTCAGGGTAAACCACTTATAAAGCGTGGATTTAAACTAACTAAATCTCCCTACCTACCGAGCAAGACAATAGAAATCGACTTGACTAAAACAGAGAACCAACTTTTGGGGGAAATGCATCACAAGACCAGGTATAACATCAAAATAGCCAAGCGTAACAAATTACAAGTAACAAGTTCTAGCGATATGAATTCATTTGTAGAACTTTGGCTCGCCGCCCAACCAAGTAGGAGATTATTAAAACTCGGCAAATCAATTCACGCTTTGCATAGCGCTTTTGGCAAAAACTCGCATCTACTGCTCGCACATAAGAGCAATAAACTTCTCGCCGGAATATTAATGCCTGAAACGGGTAGTGTTGCCTATTACATGTACGCCGCGGCCACTCCTGAAGGGAAGAAATTATTTGCACCAACGTTAGTTACTTGGGAAGCTATAAAGCTGGCCAAAAAATTAAAGTGTAAGTTGTTTGATTTAGAAGGCGTCTATGACGACCGCTTTCCGTTAAAATCCTGGCTCGGGTTCACACGTTTTAAAAAATCTTTTGGCGGAAAAGAAGCCGTTTACCCCGGTGCATTTACAAAATGGAGGCTGCCTTTATGAAAACTCTAATTTTCATTCCCGGCCTTGGATACTCTAAAAGTCTTTGGAAAAAGATGCTAAAGTATTTCCCTAAAAACAAATACAAAACTATTGCTTTTGATATTCCCGAATACTATAAAATTTACAAAGGAAAGCCACTAGATTTTGACCTTTTTCCAATTTATGTCAAAGACGTACTTAAAAAACTAAAAATCAAATCGCCTTACATTTTGGTCGGCCATTCATTAGGAGGATATATTTCACTTGAGTACTCAATAAAATTTCCCAGAGAAGTCAAAAAACTGGTTATTGTCTCGTCGCCGTTAAGAAAACCAAATTCGCACTCGCCCAAAAATTTCAGATTTCTTATCTGGATCGGTATTAACCTTGGTTTTGTTGACAAAATTATCAAACTCATTCTCAATTCTAAAAACAAGTTATTAAAATCTACCCTCCAAAAATTAATCCCTCTGGACGCGGGTTTTCTTAAAAAGAGCAACGCAAAATCGGTTGCCCTCTGTTGTCGTGATTTATTAACACACGACTGGCCAAGCAAAGTAAGTATGGTTCATATACCGATCCTTCTTGCTTACGGCACAAAAGATAGTGCAGTAATAAAAATAAACGGGACAGAACTCTACAATAATTTCAAAAACAAAAAAGTAATCTCCTACCTCTGCAACCACTCGATTCCAGTTCACCATCCAAAAGAACTGGCAGAAGAGATTATTAAATTCACCTCACACCAAACATAACCCGTGGTATTATATCAAAACCTATCTGTAGATCTATATTCTGTAATATATTAAGTATTTCTTAGTTGGTTGAGTATACGAGCAAGAAACTCGCGGTTTTTCCCTTTTTCACCCAAAATTGGGGACTCAACGACATCGATTGCTTTGCCGCCGACAGCTTCGATATCCGACTTTACACTTTCCAAAACTTCATCTACAAATTCGTCGGCAAGTTTGCCACCCCGCAGATATTTTCTGTCGGCTTCATAGTGCGGTTTAAGCAAAGAAATTGCTGTCCCACCTTTTTTAAGATTGGCAAAAACATTAGGTAAAATTAGTTTCTGCCTTGTCCAACCAACGTCAATCGTGATAAAGTCCATTTTTTCGGGCAAAGTCACGTGCATGGCGTTGGTACGTTCCATTACGACAACTCTTTGGTTGTTGCGCAATTTCCAATCCAAAGTCCCATAGCCAACTTCTACCGCATAAACCTTTTTAACGCCGTTTTGCAGCAAACAATCGACAAAGCCACCGGTCGAGCTTCCAAAATCAGCGGCCGTGAGGCCACTAACATCGATCTTGAAAGTGCTCAAAGCAAAGGCAAGTTTTTCGCCAGCACGGGAAACAAAGTTGCCCATAGGGTAATTTTACATCTTAACTTCAATGGAAACACCGGCCGGAAGATCTAAATTAGACAGAGAATCGATTGTGCGGTCGGAAGGGTCCAAGATATCAATTAGCCTTTTATGAACCAGAATTTCAAAATGCTCTCTGGCATCTTTGTCTGTGTGAGGTGATTTATTGACAGGAATCAAGGTTCGTTTAGTTGGAAGCGGAATAGGGCCTACTATTTTCGCACCAGTGGCAAGGGCTGTTTCCAATATCTTAGTCGCCACCTCATCAATTATATGATGATCGTAGCTCTTGAGTTTGACTCGGAGTCTTCCTGCCGACATTTAAGGTGCAAATTTACTAAGCTATAATTTTGGTAATCACCCCGGCGCCGACTGTACTTCCACCCTCGCGGATGGCAAACCTCTGGCCTTCCTCCAGTGCAACCGGCTGGATGAGTTTAACTTTCATTTTGACATTGTCTCCCGGCATGGCCATCTCAATTCCCTCGGGAAGCGTCGCTTCTCCTGTAACGTCCGCTGTCCGGATAAAGAATTGCGGTTTGTAGCCGGTGAAAAATGGCGTATGGCGGCCACCTTCTTCTTTGGAAAGAATATAGGCTTCTGCTTCAAATTCAGTATGAGGAGTAACCGATCCCGGCTTTGCAAGCACTTGGCCGCGTAAAACGTCGTTTTTCTCTACTCCTCGAAGAAGTACTCCGGAATTGTCCCCCGCGACTGTTTCATCCAAAGTCTTTCTGAACATTTCAAGCCCTGTCACAACAGTTTTGGCCGTATCCTTAAGTCCAACGACTTCAATCTCCTCATTAACCGCCAATTTTCCCCGCTCTACTCTACCCGTTACAACAGTGCCGCGTCCTTTGATCGAAAAAACGTCTTCGACAGCCATCAAGAACGGCTTGTCTACCTCGCGCTTTGGCTCGGGAATATAAGTATCAACGGCGTCCATCAAAGCCATAATTTGCTTTTCGGCTTCGGCGTCCCCTTCCATAGCCTTGAGTGCCGACCCTCGAATTATGGGAACATCGTCACCGGGATATTCGTATTTTTTGAGTAACTCCCGAACATCGGACTCAACCAAGTCCAAAATCTCCGGGTCATCAACCGTATCACATTTATTAAGGAAAACAATTAAATAAGGAACGTTGACTTGGCGAGCCAAAATGACGTGCTCTCTGGTTTGCGGCATCGGGCCGTCTGCGGCGGAAATGACCAATATGGCTCCGTCCATTTGAGCCGCACCTGTAATCATGTTTTTAATGTAATCGGCATGGCCCGGAGCATCAATGTGAGCATAGTGCCGTTTTGCTGTCTCGTATTCAATATGGGAAATATTAATTGTGACTCCCCGCTCTTTTTCCTCGGGGGCGTTATCTATGTCGTCAAATTTATAAGCCTTGGTTTTATTTCCTGCTTGTTTGGAGAGTACTGTGGTAATTGCGGCAGTCAAAGTCGTCTTTCCGTGGTCAACATGACCAATAGTGCCGATATTGACGTGCGGCTTGCTTCTTTCAAATTTTTGTTTCGTATCTGCTGCCATATTAGCTGATTATATACTATTAACTGACAAATAAAAAGAGCAACCAAGCTCTTTAACTACTGGATAGTATAATTGTGGCTGATCAAACCTGTCAATAGTCAATTAATTCGCCGTGGATTTACCGCTCTTTGCAACTATTTGCTCTTGGATATTTTTAGGAACTTCTTCGTAGTGGCTTGGCTCGACATACGGAGTTGCCCTGCCTTGGGTAATCGAGCGCAAAACCGTCGCGTAACCTGAAAGCTCACTCAAAGGCGCCAATGCATTTACAACCGTCATAATTCCTTTATCCTCTGTTCCTTGAATCTGGGCCCGGCGGGATGAGAGGTCTCCAATGATGTCACCCATAAACTCGGTAGGGGTGGACACTTCCACTTTCATAATCGGCTCGAGAAGTATCATCAATGACCGCCTCACGGCATCCTCAACTGCCATAGAACCGGCGATTTTAAACGCAATTTCGCTGGAATCTACATCGTGGTATGTACCATCATAAAGCGTAACCTGCAAATCCACCATCGGAAAACCGGCTAAGATACCATTTTCCAGCTTTTCTCGGACTCCCTTTTCCACAGCCGGAATAAATTCATTCGGAATAGATCCCCCTTTAACTGCATTCACGAACTCAAAACCTTCACCGCGGTTTTTGGGCTCAACTCGCAGGAAACAGTGCCCGTATTGTCCGCGGCCACCCGTCTGGCGAATGTATTTACCTTCGCCTAGACCCTTAGCCTTAATTGTTTCTTTATAAGCAACTTGGGGGGCACCAGTTTTCGCTTCGACGTTAAACTCCCGCTTCATCCTGTCGACCAAAACCTCAAGTTGTAGCTCACCCATTCCGGAAATAATAGTTTGCCCCGTCTCGTGATTGGTCTTAATCTTAAACGTCGGGTCCTCATCCGAAAGCTTTTTTAAGGCCAATCCCATTTTTTCCAGATCCTGTTTGGTAGCCGGCTCAATAGCAAGCGAGATCACCGGCTCCGGGAAAGTAATCGACTCGAGCAAAACGGGCCGACCAGGCTCGCTCAGCGTGTTGCCTGTAGTAGTGTCTTTAATACCAACGGCTGCCACAATTTCTCCCGCAAAAGCCTCCTCGATAAGTTCTCTTTGGTCAGCGTGCATCAAAACAAGTTTACCGATCCGCTCGTTTATTCTTTTACTGGTGTTAAAAATTTGCTGGCCGGATTTTAATATCCCCGAGTAAATTCTTAAGTAAACCAGTCTGCCTACATGGGGATCCGTAATTACTTTGAAAGCCAAAGCGCTGAAGGCTTCCTCATTTTCCCTTTTTCGCTTAATTACCTCACCCGTGGAGGGATCTGTCCCCTCCACATCCGGCAGATCGATCGGGGAAGGTAAGAATTCAACAACCGCATTCATAAGTAGCTGGGCAGTCGCGGTTCTGTTGTCACCACCCAAGATCGGGAAAAACTTACCAGCAACTACCCCCGCCCTGATTGCACGCTTAACGTCGACCTCGGCAAGATCCTTCCCGTCCAAGTACTTAGCCAACGCCTCATCGTCAAACTCGGCAATTTTTTCTATTAATACTCCCCGCAGTTCTTTTGCCTTGTCCAAAAGTTCCGAGGGAATATCGCCTTCCTCAAGTTTATTTGACTCGACACCATCATAAGTAAAGGCTTTCATTGAAACCAAATCAACAACTCCTGTGAGAGAGTGTTCAATACCAATAGGCATTTGAATTGCGGCTGCATTTGCTCCAAGCCTGTCCCGGATGGACTTGATAGAACCATCAAAGTCAGCGCCAATGAGGTTCAGTTTATTCAGGATACAAATCCTTGGAACTTTGTAACGGTCTGCCTGCCGCCACACAGTTTCAGACTGTGATTCGACACCCGTCCTGCCGTCAAAGACCATGACGGCTCCATCAAGAACGCGCAAAGATCGTTCGACTTCGGCGGTGAAATCGATATGCCCCGGAGTGTCGATTATATTTATTCTGTAGTGGCCTTGCTCGATGTTACTCTTTTTCTTTATATCCCAAAAAGTTGTTATTGCAGCAGACACAATTGTTATCCCGCGCTCCCGCTCCTGTGCCATCCAGTCGGTGACCGTTGTCCCCTCGTCAACCGAGCCAAGTTTATAAGTTCTGCCTGTTTCAAAAAGAATGCGCTCGGTGGTTGTCGTTTTGCCGGCGTCGATGTGGGCAATTATCCCTATGTTTCTGATTTTTTCCAAAGGAACAACACGGTCACGAGTGACCGTCATAACCATCGCTGCTTTTTTCTTCTGCTGTTGTACTGCCATAAAATTAAGACATTGAAACAACAAGATATTAGTGATCAGGAGAAAATACCTGACAAAAATATACTGCCCCCGATGGAAAGCAGTCTATGAATTTTAGCAATCTTTCTAATTCAAATCAATAAGGTTAACATTATTGACTTATAGTAGTAAAATTGGTCATGATACAAGAAGCGGTTGACCTCAGAGGGAAACAAATAGTAATTCATGATATTCAAACCTTTCAAATAGTTCCTCCTCCTGAAACTCACGAAGTAAAAGTGAACTCTTTTAGGAGTTCTCCTGTTGTATGGGCAGAATTAATACGAAGCCATCCCGAGATTGAAAGGTTATTCTTTTCTCATTATCCCGAACATCCTCCGACTTATGGCTATACCACGCCACTCCAAGGAGTACCCAGCGATTACAGTATGAGTGAAATTATTTGGACTCTTGAAAACGGGTTGTGGCCGAAATCAAAGCACGGAGAGATCTGCGCAATCAGCCCGACCGTGGGAGTAAGAAGCGCCAGTGGCAAATTAGATCTTTTTGCATTTCCAACTTTCGACCTTGACCAGCAACCGATTGGAACAGCTGTCTTCGATATTATTGACTCTTCAAGACTTGTACATGCTGACTGGTCTCTTTTAAATACCGGTAATGGTTTACACGTTATAACAAATGATCTTGTTAGATTAGAATCCTTACCTTTGTATCTTGCAGGGATGATCAGAATGTTCGTCAGAACTCCTGACACACGAGAAGGGCGGCTTGCATACCTATTTGCTGATACGCTCCACACAAACGCTTACCGACCAGATGCAATAAGACAGGTTTGTAAAAGAACACTAAGCGAACAACCAGAATATCCCCGCCCTTTTGTTGATATCAATAACTGTGCCTTGATGCTTCTGGAAGCCATGGACGCATTAAAAACCCCTGGCCCGGCTGGTTTTTTTAGAATCAGCAATAAGCCTTCAAGAGGAGAAAAACCTCCATACCTAATAGCCGAACAGGTAAATAGAGTCGTTTATAAATACGTAGGAACTAATTAACCTCTACGGGAACAGGCGTCTTTGGAGAAAGCATTGTCGTGTCAATCGGAATCGGCGCTCCTTCAGCTTCGTCTCTTGGAATAAAAGATTGAAATTTGTCCCATTGGTAATCTGCGCCAAACAAAAACACTTCCCTCGCTTTCTCGACTCTTTGATCAACTCTGGGTAACAGTTTCACTGCTTTGTCGATGCACCTTTTCGAGCGTTCATAAAGCATTCTGGCTTTACTCTCCAAAGCTCTCGCGACATCACCCTGATAGCGCCCGCCTAATCTTAAAACTTTCTCGAAATCACTTTCTTCTTCGGGAGTTCTTGGCCTGCCGGAAATTTTCCTGTCGCTTTCCGCATCAAAAACTCGCTTTACAAAGTCTTTTTCGTCTGTACCCACTACGTCTTCGGGAAGCTCGGTTAAAGTCTTCCAAAATATAGTCACTTGCCCGACGTCGCTTCCGGCCTCATGTTTTTCACCGGGCGGGTTGACATCTTCCATAGCATTATTAATCTGCCCCAAAGTGTGACCGAGCCTTTGAGCCAGGGCCAAATATTTAGTCGCCTCGGGGAAACCGCTTTGTTCGCCCATGTACCTGGTAAATAAACTGAAGGCGCTGATTAACCTGCCTATATTTTTTCTGTGTTCACCATAGCCGCTATCCCAGCCCAGATCTCTCAAACGCACGCTTCCTCCAAAAGTCGACTCCAGAGTTTCTGCTAACTCCAAACCAACCTTTCCTCCTGCTTTTTCCCCGAAAGCGTCTTTAAAAATTCCCCCCAGTGCTACCATGGATTTTTCGATCGCCGGTCCCACGCCCTCTCTGGCAACCGCGGTATCTAACCCCTTTCGCCTTTTGTGAACACCGGCAGCATTGTCAATCGGGATAACTGCCTCACCCCAAAAAAGCTGTGCGCCGGCAGCCAATGCTAGAGCCTTTTTCGGGTCAAAACCCACCATGTCTGCTGTCGCAAGTATTTCCACCGCTATTTGTTTGCGCTCTGCCAAGGCCGATTCATAAAAATCTTCCAAATCTGCTTTATATTTCCCTCTTTCGAATCTTTGGGTCATTTTAAAATCAACCCCACTGCGAATAAAAACATCTTGCCAGAACTCACGCGGATCTCCCAAGGCTCTCGCGCGAGTAAGAGCCTGATCAATAACCTCCGGTTTCACCACGACTTCACGATTAGGATACATTACAATTCTTTCTTCGGTTTGAATTGCTCTTTTGGCCTTGTCCAAACTTTCGGCAATTTTTTCTTTAGTTAAAATCGGCCCCAGAACATGTCTTGGAGATTTTGAAATATCCAATTTTGAATAAATGCTACTGATATCCCGGTATACCGCATATGCCAAATCAACACCTTCTTTTCCGCCCATTTTTCGTGCGATTCCGACTAAATAATCATCAAACCCGCCGTTCTTATCCGGCCACAAAAAAATTCTTTCGCCAATAATCAAAAGTAGCATGAAATTTTTTGAAAGCTCTTCAATTTCAAAACTCTCTGCCTTATCCAACCTTTCAATGACAGTGCCAATGTCCGCGTGGAAACCTATACCAATCTGGTTAAGCCCTAAAAAATGCGGACCCAAATCCTCTTCATCTGTCAAAAATCTATCAGAAAGAAGTAAGTAAAACGTAAGTGGATCTTTAAAAAACACCCTATCTCCTATAATTTCAATCGGCCAGTTGTCCTCATTCATCTGGTCCAAACAACTTTCTCTAAAATTTTCAGGAACAATCTTTCCAAATAAAGCTATTGGAGCACTTATTTCATTACCCGGAGAAACAATAACTCCGCTATCGGCTTCTGCCTCAAACATTTCTTCCGACAACCTGTCCCAAACCCCTAGTGCGGCTGTGTGATCCCGCCCGCGGGGTTTAGCTTCATTTTTAATCGGATGCTGCCAAGCCATTTTCATTAACCACTGTGCATATAATCCTGACCTTGTTGCAACAACATTATTCCAACCGGGTCTTCCTATTACTTCTTTCGCAGCTTGGGGAAACTTAGCATAAAGCTCGATCATTTCTTCGGGAAAATCCGGCCACATATTCTTTAAATCTTCAACCTCTCTTAAATAAGGATGGGAGGGTTCAAAAGGGCTTGTTGAAAGAGTTTTCAACAACTCGCTACTAATTGTTTGCCTTGTTGTTGCAAATGCTGTTTGCACTCCAACTTCAACATCTGACGAATCTGAAGTCATATTAATTTAAAACATACCCTTCATTCCTCACACTTTTAATCCTTTGGGGATTTATAAAATAAAAAGCTAGCTTTTTCCTCAAACGCCTTATTATCTGGGCTATTGCCCACAGCGAAAATTCGTCGGGGTTGTCCTTCCAAATAGACTCCCCCAAAGAGTCGCTACTTACCGGCTTGCCTTTATTTTTATAAAGAAGGTCTAAGGCCATGAATTCTTTCTTGGTCAACTTCATTTTATCATTCCCGACAAAAAAAGAGTTTTTTATTCGTCTAACTTCAGGAGAAGTCAAATCTTGCGGAGAATAGTTTTTGATAAACGGGGTAAGTAAGGGATAGCGAAAAGTCCCGTCTTTTTTTAAGAAAGTCAAATCAATAAGAAACTTCCCGTAAATATTTTTTGGATATTTTTGGAAATTTGTTTTATTACCGACCGCTTCCTTCAGGATTCTTGCCGACTCCCTCGGAATGCTGTCCAAAATTTCCTTCACCCAAAATTGACAGGAAGAGTTTTCGGCAAAAACTTTAGAAAGTTTCCTGATATCCGTTAATTTCGGATTTTCTTTAATCAAATGACAAGAGGTTCTAGATATGCCGTGATAGCCATGAGAGTGTTTGACTAACATTGTTCGGTATTTTTTAAAATCCATGCCAAGAAGCTTGCCTTGTACCGCAATATCTGCTTTCATGGTTTTCGCATCAAAGGCTCTCATGAAGTTGAATTTCCTCAAATTCTCAAATTTTTCCAAAAATCTAATAACGCCTAAATTCTTGCTCTCCAAAATCTGCGGCTCAGACAAAATTATGTAAGAAACTTTTCCGTATGAATAAATAGAGAGGTAAATCAGACTTTGGAAAAAGGATTCATCACAACCAAATGTGTTCTGAAAATCCAAAACTACAAAAGACATTTTCTCATTTGGATTCAATTTCTTAATCAGCTCGGTCATCTCGGAGTAAAAAGAAAAGTTATTTACCTCTTTTAATTCATCTTTTAAGCCCAAGGCCTTCTTTGTCTGACTAAGCCAATGGGAAAGGACTTGGTTAGTTGACAAGCCAACCTTATCTTTCAAGTCTACGGAAACAAAGTAAGTTTTTTGGTTTTCCAAAAACTCGTTTCGAAATCTCTCTGAAAGGACTTGCCGAGCCAAATAAGTTTTGCCTATGGCGTTTATACCGACAAAAATAGCCACTTTGCCTTTTCCAATAGTGTCCGCAACCTGTTTCAACTCAATCCTATAGAAGTTATAAATCTGGTCTTCTGGTCTCATACGTATCCAGTTTCAATATTACCGCTCACGTTTGTTTTTGTCAAGTCTTTTGTCAAAAAGGACATACTTTCGGTACTTTTTGAGCCTATCGTATCAAGCACTTGTTTAAATTAAGTTGTATAAATACACATCCTATAGTCAGGGTCGTTTGCACCTTGAAATTTATAGTTTCCCAAATCCTTTTGTGGGATTTCGGATTATGGAGATTAAAAAGAAAAGTCTCTATACCCCGAAGTCCCACGAGGGACTTTTTCAAAAGAAAAGGAGCGTAAGATGTCAACAAAACTTTTGCTAATCGGAGGGTTCGGAGCACTTGGTTCCTTGTTCCTTTATGGGACATTGGCACCTCAACCCGAGATTCTGACAGTCGCCGGAATCTTTGGGCTCGTTTTTCTCGTTGGGCTCCTAACGGACGGGTCAGCAATTTGGAGATCGTGGTCAGGAAGACTATTTCTCCTCATATTCGCTCTTGCTGATCTCCTCCTTCTCGCGACGTTATACACCGCGAGAAACCTTCCGTAAACTTTCTCCCTAATGCCCTTGAGGCGCTTTATGCGGCCTTGGGGGCCGGACTTATTGGGAGTCCACTCGGAAACGAGTGGACTCCCCCCGCAAGGGGAAGTTTTCTTTCGACACCGGGTGTGTCGAGTCTAGTCTCGCCAGCAAGGCGGGGCACAAAACCAATCACAAATAAACGCATTTAAAAATTGGAAAAAAGACAAAACACACCCGGAAAACACAAAAACTCCAAAAAAGATTTTGAAGCTACGAGCACACGTCTACGTTTATTTGAATTTCGGTGCAATTTCCTCTTTAACTTTTTCATCGAGAAATATTTTAACTAAAGACTGGTAAGGTACATCTTTTTTGTTAGCTATCATCTTTAAGTCGCTAAGAAGGGTTTCTGTAACCCTTATCGTAATCGTCTTTGTCGATAACTTTAAATTGGGAAAAACTGGGTTCTTAATCGCCTTGCTCCAATCAATATATTCTGTACTATCGTGAGTAGCCCAAAATTCAGCTTCTTCGTCTTCATTTTTGAATACTGGAATTGGTTTTAACTTCTTCATCCTCGTTCACCTCCAATTTTCTTTAAAACAAACTTTTCTTTCCTATTTTGATCCCTAGCCGAAATTACCCGAATTTTCTTTGCTCTCACAGTAAAGGCTATAAATAAATTTCTACCGTTATTTGTGTATCCCAAAGCCCGAAACCTACTTTCATTTACGGAATGCTTTTTATCCTTTTTTATTAATATTAGCCGATTAACAAAAACTTGCTCACATTCTTTAAAGTTGACCCCGTGTTTATTAATGTGTTCAAGGTTTCCCTCGTCCCATTCAAAACCTTCTATTTTTGAAAATCCTAAATCCAAACTCATATCATGTATTTAATCATACAATACACGAAAACGGGTGTCAACAAATAAAAGAGACTTACCAATTGAAGTGGGCGAAGGCACGGTTTGCCTCGGCCATTCTTTCCATGTCCTGTTTTTTCTTAACCGCCGGCCCCTCACCATTTGCGGCTTCCATAATCTCTGCCGCAAGTTTCTCGGCGTATGTGTGATAGTCGCTATTTGATCGCAACCTGGCCGAAGTTATCAGCCATCTGACTCCAAGAGATTCACGCCTTGGACCACGAACCTGCATGGGCACCTGATAAGCTGCTCCTCCGATTCTTCGCGGACGGACTTCCATAACGGGTCTAATATTATCTAAGGCCTTCTCCAACACCTTCACACCATTTTCTTTAACCTTTTGGGCCACGATATCAAGCGCCCTATAAACCTGGGCTTGTGCGATACTTTTTTTGCCATCCCGCATAGACCGATTAATTAGCCTTTCCACCAAAACACTGCCATGAACCGGATCCGGACTCGTCATTTTCTTAATTCTCAATTTTCGTCTTGGCATATGATTATAACTATTGTGCGGTCGCTTGCGTAGCCGGTCTTACTCCCCCACCTTCATTTTTTGTCCCGTATCTGCTTCTTGACGTCTTCCTCCCAACAACACCCGTAGTATCAAACTTTCCTCGCACCACTTGATATTTCACCCCAGCCAAGTCCTTCACTCTACCTGCTCTGACCAAAACAATCGCGTGTTCTGCCAATTCATGGCCCTCACCGGGAATATAGGCTGTTACTTCCTGCTTGTTAGAAAGCCTTACACGCGCAACTTTGCGAAGAGCCGAATTCGGCTTTCTAGGAGTCATTGTCCGAACAGCCAAAACCACGCCGCGCTTAAACGGCGAAGGCGTTTCTTTATAAACCCTGTCTTTAGCGTTAAACCACCTTTTTAATGCCGCGCTTCGAGTCTTTTTAACAACCTTCTTTCGTGGCCTTCGAACTAGTTGTGAAAATGTAGGCATAGCAAGTTACAATTGTATCTTAAGAAGCAGTTTCTATCAAGACCGCCCGCTCCGTGTCTACTGGAATCCGCCTTCCGATAATTACGTTTTCCTTTAAACCAATAAGTTTGTCCACTCTACCCATAAGGGCTGCTGTAGTTAATATATCTGTGGTCTGTTCAAAACTTGCCGCAGATAGCCAACTTTCAGTAAAAAGGGCTCTTTTAGTTACTCCAAGTATCACCTGCTGGGCGCTGGCCGGCTCGCCCCCCGCAGCCAAAACTTTTTCGTTCTCCTCCTCAAACCGAACCTTCTCAACCAACTCACCCGGCAAAAGCATAGTATCCCCCGAAGTCACAATTTTAACTTCATCACTCATCTTTTTGGTAATTACCTCAAAATGTCGGTCATTAATCGGAATTCCCTGGGATTCGTAAACTTTTTGAAGTTCGTTCACCAAATAGATCTGCGCTTCCCTTAGCCCTCGAACGGCCAAAACTTCTTTAATGTCCAACGAACCCGAAGCCAACTGTGTTCCGGCATCAATCAACTGGCCATCTTCGACAATTACTTTACTGGTCCTTGGAATCAAATATTCCCTCTCCTCTTTAGGTTTGGTATTAATAGTTGCCACTTTTACAACCCAGCCCTCGTCCGTTTCAGCCAAAGTTACTTTGCCCGGAATCTCCGAAAGAGGAGAAAGCACTTTGGGAACTCGTGATTCAAACAGCTCCTCCACCCGAGGCAGACCTTGGGTAACATCCACTCCCACAACTCCACCGGAATGTTTCGTTTTTAGAGTAAGCTGCGTACCAGGCTCACCAATCGACTGCGCAGCTACCACTCCAACCGGCACTCCCAAATTGATTATCTTTCGGTTGGATAGATCCCAACCATAACACTTTGTACAAACCCCGTAGCGGGCGACACAGGTCAAGGGAGAACGAACACTGACCGCATCTATTTGGGCTTCTTCAATTTGGTCAACTTTGGCTTCATCTATCATTCCGTTTTTCTCAACAACAACTTTCCCCTTCTTGTCTTTAACTACCTCGGCAGCAAACCTACCCAAAATGCGCTTTGCAAAAGTAGCCGGACGGGTCTTGTGATCAATTAAAAACCCTTCTTTAGCACCACAATCCTCGGATCTGACCAACACATCGTGCGCCACGTCGACAAGCCTTCTGGTCAAGTAGCCCGCGTCAGCCGTCTTGATGGCAGTATCTGTCAACCCTTTTCTGGACCCTCTTCCGGAAGTAACATATTCGAAAACAGACAAGCCTTCGCGGAAGTTGCTTTTAATAGGCAGGTCCACAATTTTACCCAAAGGATCAACAACCAACCCCCGCATACCCGAAATTTGCTTTATTTGATCTCTTGAAGTACGCCCGACCTTTGCGTCAATTACCAATTTAATCGATCCGTTCGGATCAATTTTCTCCCAAGTTTTGTCAGCAATCTCCTCTGTCGTTTCTATCCAAACCTCGTGTGACAGCCGTTTCTTCTCATCGGCGGTAATTAACCCTTGGTTAAAGTTCTCCTCAATCACTTCAACCTTTTTGTTTGAAGCTAAAATAATGTCTTTCTTTTCCTCAAGCATGGCCGCATCGAATATTCCAAATGAAAGGCCTGAAAGTGTTCCACCTGCAAACCCCAAGTCTTTAATGGCATCCACCAAACTAACAAGCGAGTCTAAGTCCACCTCGTTAAAGGCCCTTGTAAATATTTCTTTAATGAGTGAGGAATTAACACTCTCATTGACAAACCCAAAACCGGGCGGCAGTATCTGATTAAAGATAAGTCTACCAACAGTTGTCTCAATGATCTTGCCGTTGACCCGGGCATTAATTTTTTGTCTAAGAGCAACTTTCCCAGATTGATAGGCAGTAATCGCCTCCCGGCTGTCAGCAAAAATACTGCCAAAAGGTCCTATCCTACTATCATCGCTGGTAAAGTAGTAAACCCCTAAAGCCATCTCCTTAGACGACGGGGTGGTAATCGGAGTACCATCGGCAGGACGCAATAAATTGAATTTCGGAAGCATCAGGGACTTCGCCTCTTCTATGGCCTTTTTGGATAAAGGCACGTGCACCGCCATTTGGTCGCCGTCAAAGTCGGCATTATAGCCGGAACAAACTGCGGGGTGAAGCCTGATAGCGCTTCCCTCAATAAGCACCGGGTAAAACGCCTGAATTCCCAGCTTGTGCAGTGTGGGAGCGCGATTTAGCAAAACCGGGTGGTCGCGGGTAATCTCCTCCAAAATATCAAAAACTTCCGGAGGCCTTCGCTCAATCATGTTTTTAGCACTTTTAACATTCGGGGCTATCCCACGGATGATCATTTCATGAAGCACAAAAGGTTTGAACATCTCCAGAGCCATTTCCTTAGGCAAACCACACTGATTGAGATTCAACTCAGGACCCACCACAATCACGGAACGGCCGGAGTAATCGACTCTTTTACCCAGCAAATTCTGCCTAAACCTGCCCTGCTTGCCTCGCAACATGTCTGACAGTGATCTTAAGGCTTGTTTGCCCCGCCCACGCCGGGTTGCCTTCCTCTGGGAAGCGTCGATCAAGGAGTCGACAGCTTCCTGCAACATCCTTTTCTCGTTGCGAAGTATAATTTCGGGCGCACCCAAACTCATCAAATGCTTTAGCCTGTTATTTCTATTTATTACCCTTCGATAAAGATCATTTAGGTCGCTTGTGGCAAATCTTCCGCCTGACAACTGAACCATCGGCCGCAAATCCGGCGGAAGCACCGGAAGGACTCTAAATATCATCCAGGAAGGGTCAACCTTAGCACTGCGCAGGCCGTCTATCAGTTTTAGCCGCTTGGTTAGCTTTACATATTTGCTATTTTTATTCTTAACTTCAAAAATCTGCTTTTTGAGATCTGCCGATTCCTTATCTAAATTAACAGTTTGTATGGCATCAAGTATGGCTTCCGCCCCCATTTTGACTTCGAGAAACGAAGCTGCTCCGTAACTATCAAGTTCGTCGTACTCATCTTCAGACAAAAAACCTAACTGTACAATATTTTTGGCCAAATTCATCAACCTGTCAAAAAGTTGGGTTGTCCTCTCAATGGATTGCTTCTCCTCTTCCGCCAAAGCGGTATCTTTCTTACGAAAATTAAGCTCGACTTCGGATATTGCCAACTGAGCCTGTTCATTGTTTTTGATCTTTGAACTAATCTTTTCCCTTTCTGCTTCCGCTTCTTTTTCGACAAGCTCCTTTCGCTCATCATAACTCTCCTTTATTTCTTCAAGCTTAACTTTGAGAGATAGACCAACCTCCAAAATGGCCTTCTTTCTTTTTTCCTCGTCAATACCTATCACTAAGTATTTGGCAAAATAGATCACTTGCTCAACCGAGCGTGGCGGAAGGTCAAGCAATAAAGAAATTCTCGACGGTGCGCCTTTGAAAAACCAAACATTAGCCACAGGAGCAGCGAGTGTTATATGCCCCATCCTTTCTCTTCTGACCCTGGATTGTGTTACCTCAACACCGCACTTATCGCAAACGACACCTTTGTACCTGATCCTCTTATATTTTCCACAATAGCATTCCCAATCTTTGGTCGGGCCGAAAATGCGCTCGTCAAAAAGGCCGTCTTTTTCAGGCTTTAATGTTCGGTAATTGATCGTCTCTGGCTTAGTTACTTCCCCCCTAGACCAATTTTTAATATCATCTACCGAAGCGAGTTTAATCCTCAAAGCCTTAAAATCGGCTAAATTTTTAAGTTCGCTTACGACGTCATTCTGTTTGTACTCAGCCATGGTTTTACAATTTTTTTTCCACAACTTCCTTACTTTGTACCGCTTCGTTTTCCTCTTTTTGGGCTTCATCAGCAATTACCGCCCCAATTGTTTCCAGTGCCATACCTAAGGAGTTAAGTTCGCGGACCAAGACTTTAAAACTCTCTGGTACATTAGCCTCGGGAATGGGGTCACCCTTGACAATTGCTTCAAAAGCCCTGGCCCTGCCCACAATATCATCGGATTTTATTGTCAACATCTCCTGGAGTGTATAGGTAGCACGGTGTGCCTCCAAAGCCCAAACCTCCATCTCCCCGAGCCTCTGGCCTCCCATTTGAGCTTTACCTCCCAAGGGTTGTTGGGTAACAAGCGAGTACGGACCAGTCGAGCGAGCATGTGTCTTGTCTTCGACCATGTGGGTGAGCTTCATAATGTAGCCTACACCCACGACCGTATCCTCTTTAAAACTCTCCCCTGTCCGGCCATCAACCAATTTGGTTTTACCACTGACCGACAAATTCGCTTTTTTAAGTTCGTTAACCAAAATATCCTCGGAAACCCTATCAAAAACCGGCAAGCTTGCCTTCTGACCTGTTTTAGTAAGCGCCAACCCCAGATGAGCCTCCAATAACTGCCCCAAGTTCATACGGGCAAGAACCGACAACGGTGAAATGACAATATCAACAGGAGTACCATCGGGCAGATAGGGCATATCCGAAACCGGCATTATTTTTGCGATAACCCCTTTGTTACCATGCCTTCCTGCAAGCTTATCCCCTACTGTGACTTTTCTCATCTGGGCAACTTTTACAATCACCGATTTGATTACTCCCGGACCAAGTTCGTCACCTTTGTCCTTGTCTAAAACCGAGACATCCACAACCATCCCTTTCTCGCCGTGAGGTACGCGAAGTGAAGTATCCCTTACCTCCCTCGCCTTTTCACCGAAAATAGCACGAAGCAATCTTTCTTCGCTGGTTAACTCGGTCTCTCCCTTCGGGGCAATTTTGCCTACCAAAATGTCATTGGGGCCGACTTCGGCGCCGACGACAATTATTCCATCTTCGGCGAGGTTGGCAAGTTCGGCTTCGGCAACATTAGGGATGTCTCTGGTGAGCTCCTCCGGTCCAAGTTTTGTCTCTACCACATCAGCTGAATATTCCTCGATATGGATTGATGTTAGTAAATCATCCTTTACAAGCCTACTGGAAACCAAAACCGCGTCCTCAAATCCATAACCCTCAAACGAGGCGTAGGCTATGACCAGGTTTTGCCCTAACGAGAGCTCCCCGCCATCGACTGCCGGGCCATCCGCCAATAAATCTCCTGTTTTTACCCTATCACCAACATTTACTTTTACCTTCTGGTTATAACAAGTAGAATGAGATGTCCGCCTAAATTTTGTGATGTGGTAAACGGCCTTCTTGCCAGCGTCCGTTATTTCGATGTCATAATCGTCCGGTTGGCCATTCACTTTCTTGTCCAGTGCTACTTCCACCCTTTCCGCATCCGCATAAACCACTTTTCCCGGATAAGCCACCTGGACCACCTTACCCATGGAGTCCGCGACAAAACTTTCCATTCCGGTACCGATAACCGGGGCACTCGGAGTTATGAGAGGCACGGCTTGACATTGCATATTCGACCCCATCAAAGCCCTGTTGCCTTCATCGTGGGCAAGAAAGGGAATAAGTGAAGCGGAAGTTCCAAAAACCTGTCGTGGAGTTACATCTATATAATCGACCAGATTACTCGGTCCTTCGGTAAAAAGTCCGTTATAACGAAAGGCCACACGGTCATCTGTTATTAGTCCGTCTTTGTCGACGTTTACACCGCAATGGGTAATTCTGCTTTCCTGTTCATCATCGGCTTGCAAATACATAATCTCCTCCGTAATTTTAGAAAACTCCCTGCCCTCTTTTTTTACCTTTACTACCTTTCTGTAAGGAGCCTCGACAAATCCATATTCATTGACGCGAGCATAAAGAGCCAAGTACGTAACTAAGCCAATGTTAGGACCTTCGGGAGAGCGCACTGGGTCAATCCTGCCATACTGCGAAGAATTAACGTCCCGAATCGAAAACGACGCCCGCTCGCGATTTATCCCGCCCGGCCCAAGTACGGAAACACGCCTTAAGTTATCTATTTCACTCAGAGGATTGGTGTCGTCCAGAATAGTCGATAGTTGGTTTGACCTGAAGAATTCATTAATCGCAGCAATCAGTGGCCTTGCATTAATTAATTGCGAAGGAAGCGGTCTGTCGGCGGTTGAAACGAGGCTCATTTTTTCTTTAATTGACCTTTCAAGTCTAAGAAAACCAACCCTGAACGCATGAGTCGCTACGAGCTCTCCAACCCTTCGAAGCCTTCGGTTTGCAAGGTGGTCAATATCGTCGACTTTGCCCTGATTATTTTGCAGTCCGATCAGATAGTTTAATGCGCCAACTACGTCGTTTTTTGTCAAAACCCAATTTTTCTTTTCGTTTTCGACATTAAGCCCAAGTTTCTTGTTAATTTTGTATCTACCTACTTTGCCCAAGTCATACCTTCGGGGATCTAAAAACAGTCCTTCAAAAAGTTCTTGAGCGTTCTCGAGTACCGAAGGCTCACCCGGCCTCATTTTGCGATAGATTTCGATCAAAGCTTCTTCGGAAGACTTTGTAGAATCTTTTTCCAAAGTTTTCTGGATATACTGGTGATTTTTGTCAATATCTGCTTGAGCAAATGTTTTTTTAATTTCTTCATCGCTGGATAACCCCATGGCCCTCAAAAAAACAGTTACCGGGACCCTTTTCCGCCTATCTATTCTGGCAACAATCACATCGGATTTACCTACTTCAAACTCCAGCCATGAACCATGAAGAGGTCTAATTTCGGATATATAAAGCATCCGTCCTGACAAAGCATCTAAGTTCCCGCTGAAATATGCTCCGGGAGATCTGACAATCTGATTAATTACAGCCCGCTCGATGCCGTTTACAATAAAAGTTCCCCATTTTGTCATTTGGGGGATGTCTCCTAAAAATACTTCCTGGGAAACTTCTTTTTCGGTGTGCTTATTAATGAGAGTTGCAGTAACTTTGAAGGGAGAAGAAAATGTGAGTCCTTTTTCTCGGGCTAGCCGCGGCGTAATTATAGACGCGCCTAATGAGTGATTAGAGAGAATTAACCGCCAGTTTTTTCCGGTAAAGTCATTTATTGGTGAAACTTCCGCAATTTCTTTTTCAATACCTTCCGTCAAAAACCAGTCCCATGACTGCTTTTGGACCAACAACAAATCCAGTTTGGGTAAATTCTTTTCAGCTTTGCCAAAGTTTACTCTTGACTGCCGGCTCATCGCAAGTTTTTTTAACTTAAAAATGCCCGCACACCAGACGCGGGACCAACCTACAACAGTAGGCTTGAAGGTAATTATATATAGGATATCTACTTTGTCAAGAGGTCTCTACTTTCCCAAATACTTGCTTATATTTTCGTTATGTTCCTCAAGAGTGGCAGCATAGTGAATTTGTCCCGAGGAGTCATGAAGGTAAAACCAATAGTCAGACTCTTCGGGTTTTTTAGCCGCATTAATTGACGCAAGCCCCGGATTTGCAATCGGAGTGGGAGGGAATCCTTGATTTTTGTACGAATTATAAGGAGAGTTTATCTCCAAATCTTCCCGTGTTAATATCGGCCACCAATCGTCAACTGAACCAACAGCATACTGAACCGTCGCGTCAATCTGCAAAGGCCAATCGGCGGAGAGTCTTTTTAAAATAATCCCCGCGACGACGGGTTTTTCCTGGTTACCTTTGGTTTCCCGCTCAATCAATGAAGCCAGTATCACTTGGTTTGAGGAAATTTCGCCTGCCCTAGTCCCAAAGACTTCATTTAATCTGGCCACAACCTTTTCCGCGGCAACGTCTTTGGGAAACAAATAAGTATCCGGAAAAAGATAACCCTCAAGGCCGGCAGAATACCTCAAAAACTCGCCTTCAAACAACTTAGCTTCGTCTAAAGTCAAACCCAGCGCCAAGACCAGTTTTTTAGCAATTTCCTCGCGCCGCAGCCCTTCCGGAATAGTCACCCAAACTTCCGACGGTCCGCCAAGAAGCGCACTTATCACTCCCTTTAAATCCAGATTTTTCGAAATGTCATATTCACCAGCGGGAATATTTTTGCTTAAGTCGTTAATCTGAACATAAATCCTAAATGCTAGTTCGCTTTTAATTAGCCCCTCACCTTCAAGTTTCTTGGCTATCTCTCCCGCACTCATTCCCTTGGTTATTAAAAATCTTGTTTTTGAAGAATCGCTGGACGGTGCCTTCATCGCGCTATTCCACCAAACCACCACACTAATAGCCGTTGATACAGCAAATAGCAACAAAACCACGAAAACCAAAAAGCTTTTTTTCATTAATCTAAACTTCGTCAAGAAGCGCGCGGCGGTATTTTTTGGTTTTAGAGTCGTAAATATAGATCCTACCGCATTTTACACAAGTAACTTTTTCACCATTGGGATGCTTCTCTTTTTTACCCTTAGCCAAAAGTGTTGAACAGCCAACACACTTGCCTTGCGACAAGAGCCAAGCTTGAATGGGAGCAATTACATTTTTAAACATTTTTGTCTAGATAAGATTGTAACACAATAGTTGCAGCGAATGCATCCTCCAACTTACTCCGACGACGTCTACCTATGTTTTGCAGTCTCGCCAGATTTTGCGCCTCGTAGGTGCTAAGAGTTTCGTCTTCCAAAACGGTCTTAATACCGGTAGTTTTGGAAAGCCGTCTTGCAAATTCCCTGGACTGCTTGCCCGACTCATTTTCTGATATACCTACGACAACCATTTCCGGAGAATATTTTTTAATCAAATCGACAGTTCTTTCAAAAAGGCGATTTCCTCGCAGCACAGTTAACGGCTCAGCGATTTTAGTCTCCGAAGAGGCTAGCCCAATTTTGCTTGCGCCATAGTCTATTCCAATAAACCTCATTTTTCTGGAGGAACTACTTTTGCCCTAACAACTAGTCTTCTGGGTTTTCTGGGGTCTCCCGGGGGGACACAAGTGACAAGACTCAAAAATGCATCTCCCCATCGCTGTTCCAACACATTTAAATTATCCGGATCTACTTCCACCAAATCTACAACTCTATAAAGATAAGCTATGCCATCATAATAAACCTCTATCTCGTCATTTTTTTTAAGCTCGGGCAGCCTGGAGAAAATTGATAGATAGCTTTTGGGGTTAAAAAATTGAGGCAGAATCGAGTGGCCAAAAATTACAGTATTCCCCATTTTCCCGGGAAGAGCAGTACCCGGATACTGGATTAAGCTTTCGGCTAAGTCTTCCCCGCCGACGGACACAGTCGCGTTTTCAATTCCAAACTTTGGGATAGAAAGTGTATAATAGTCAATGTTACCGACATTGGCAAAATCTTCTCTCGCAGCCCCACCTTCAAACCAGTTGCTCGCCAAAGTCAGATCATCCCCCGACGCTTCAAATATTACCATATCGCCTTCGGGAACAGGAGACAAATAATTGGAAAAGGTATCGCGTGTTGAGATTTCGTACGAAAAAATCGGAAAGAGAGTAGAGGCAAGCATAAAAATCCCCACCAAACCCAAAATAACCGATGCAATTTTTGACAGAGTTCTTCGCATATTTACTTACTCGCAGAGATCTCTATTGATATATTATTTTTTACATTTGGTAAAGTACCAAGCTTACCAGGGAACCTCGGGTTAATACTGATTTGGGCTTTTTTAAATCCTGGTATCGTTTGCAAATAATTGCTTGCCACGTCCGTATACTTACCCGAAATTTTACTCGCAATTTCGTCTACTTTAAGATTGGGCAAAAGATTGGCCACAAAGCTAATCGTAACCTTATAAACACCATTGCTCTGACCTTCTAATTTAAAAGTCTTATCCACTTGTTCATTTCTGAACAAAAATCCTTGAGGGGTCTGGTCTTCCAAAAGCTTTGATGCAAGGCCATCTAAGTCGATGCTGTCCACGACTAAAGCGCTTACTTCCAATGACAAAGACAGTTCGACACTTGCAGCCTCGTCCCCGACTTTATGATCAAACTCCCTCTCGGCAACACTCGAAGTCACAGTGCCTTCGATAAAACTTTCGTCCGCAGCAAGCGTAGCCATCATTTTTTCTTCGGCCTGATCTTCAAGTTCATCCGTTAAACTCTTCTCAAGCTGCTCAACATCATCTTGCGAAACAGCCGAAATTTCACGGCTACTACCTCCAGAAAAATCGGCCTCACCAACCGCGTCAATCTCACTTTTCGGATAATTACTCATTTTAAACGTTTCGTCCTTAGCCAAGTTATATTCCGAACCAATGGCTTCGGCAGTAACCGAAACATTTTCTGTCCCCGGTAAAGTCGGCGAAATTGCGCTTGAAACCGACACCGACTCATCTAGGCCGAACTTTAACCCATTCGGCCCTTCCATAACGGTACCGGCGGCAAAACTGACGTCGGTCGGCGTGCCGTTTCTGACTTTGACGGTTCCTTTAGCTTTATCACCAACAACTTTGGTACCTGTTACCGACTTTGTTTTACTACCATCTACCTTGACTTTTTCTATTCTGCCGGGAATAACTTTCGCCTCCAGATTGGCCCCCGTTGCATTTATATCTATTGAGATGGTGTCTTTTTCCTGCAAGGTTTTGGGGGAGACAAAAATGGTGACTGTTGCCTTAGGTAAAAACCACCAAGCCAAAGTAAGACCTATAATAATCACAGAAAACAGTAAAAACCCGACGATTAGCATTTTTTTACCGGACGATCCGCCCGAGCTCACCTTAAACTTCGGAAAAGCGAACGGATTTTTAAATTTCGGTGTTACTTTATGGACTTTGGTTTCAGAGACGGGAATTTTTTCCTCGATAACAACATCTTCATCATTTACAAATCCCAAGTCGCCTGCTGTAATTTCGTTTTCACGGATATTACTTACCACATCGGTTACTTCAACCTTTTCCTCCGCATCTTCGCTTTTTATGCCCGTCATTATGACACTTTTCACTTTTCCGATCTCAGAAGAACCAGCCAACGAAACTGCCAGAATCTTATCATTAACACTCACTGTTTCAACTTTGGGAGAGTGAATAAATTTAACCTTATCAGAAGTATTAGCTGACCAGTCAGCAGAAATAAGCGCTTCTTTGGCCTCATCCATTTCGCCCTCTTTACCGTCATAAACTAAAAACCGCGAAGGCAAAGGCATCCCGTCAGTAAAGCGCGAAACACCTTCAACCGCGTCGTCAAATAAAGATACACTTCGAGCCACCTTGGTATTGCCAATCAACTTGCCAAGCTTAAAAATGCTTAGTTCAAGGCTTGTAGCTGTCAGGCCAATTACCACGGCACTTAGCGGAGAACCTTCTTGTGTCTTAGTTAAAAACGCAATAGCTTCAGACAGTACGACGAATCCGGTAGGTGCTAAGGAAAGCTTTGAGCAGATGTGCCTTATTTTCTCCAAGTGCTCCGGCACTATTTGACCATTGTTCACCCATGAGGAAGGTACCCCAAAAACAGTTTTTGACGGCTCAGGGAATTCCTTGGGTAAGCTTTGAATTGTAGCCGAAAGAGAAGTATCAACGGTTTCAACCAAGTCATCATCGCTTTCGAAGCGAACAGGAGAGCTAAATGAAACAACCTGTGCCTCCTCGTCTTTTTCGTCAATTTTCCAAATGGCACTCTGGACCCAGCCTTCTTCAATTATTAAGGTCCAGTAATGCTCTTTGTCGGCTTCTTTTAAGCCAAATTTAATCAAACTCATGGACAGATTTTATTCTAAAAGCGCATAAATCCGCCTAACGCCGGAGCTTACGGATTCCTGCTTTTTTATTCTAACACGCCCGATTACGCCAGTCGAAGTTACATGCGACCCGCCGCAAAGTTCCATGCTGTAAGGCTTATCGACTTCCCCGATTGTATAAACGGATGTCATGTCGGGATAGCGCTCGGGGAAAAATGCCAAAGCGCCTTTTTTGAGGGCTTCCTCTTTTGGCATTTCCTCTCTAATCACTTTCAAATCCTCGTCGACTTTTGAATTAATTTCGTTCTCTACTTTTTTGATTTCTTCTTCTGTAAGCTTTGTTGGGTGAGTGAAATCAAATCTCAAGCGGTCGGAATTAATGTTGCTTCCTGCTTGGTGAACATGATCACCCAAGACATCCCGCAAGGCCTGATGTAATAAATGAGTCGCAGTGTGATATTTAATTTCCGTTTCCGAATGTCCCCCAAGCCCGCCTTTGAACATGCCACGACCGGCAGTTCTGGACTTTTCTTGGTGTTTTTCAAATTCTTTTTTAAATTCCTCTTTGTCTATTTTTTGGCCTTTCTCAGCCATAAGTTCTTCAATTAGTTCCAGAGGAAAGCCTTGTGACTGATATAAATCAAAGGCTTCCTTCGCGCCAATTTTTTCTTTAGTGTTAATTATCTTTAGCCCTCGATCAAGACTCCTATTGAATTTTTCAACTTCATCTTTAAATATTTCGCCTACAATTTTCCCATCTTTCTTTGAATCCATGTAAACGTCGTCATAAATCTCAGTAGTCTCTTGTGCAAGTTGCCAAAACATTGGTACGGGATCAATCTCGCTATTTAGCAAATGTGTCTTAACTATCGCTCTTCTTAGCAATCGGCGAAGTATATAGCCATGCTCCTTGTTGGATGGAACCACGCCGTTAACTGCTAGAAAAGTTGAAGCCTTAAGATGGTCAGCGATTATTCGATAAGCATTCTTGTTTCCTGACTTGTCGTAATCCTCACCAACATTTTTAGCAATGATTGATATCAGGCTAAAAAATAAATCTGTTTTAAAAGTATCTGGGTCATTATTTACAGCAGCCGCCTGTCTTTCCAGCCCGCCGCCGAAGTCAACGTTCTTCTGAGGCAACTCCTTTAGCGAGCCGTCTTTCGTTTTGATATATTGCATGAAAACCGAGTTTCCAATTTCCAAAAATCTGCCACAATCGCAATTTGGATGGCATTTATCAACCTTAAAAGGAGATTTTTCATGAATTCCCAAATTCTCACCAAAGTCAAAAAACACTTCAGATGTCGGGCCGCCGATTTCATTTGTTGGCATTTCGTCGGGAGTTCCAGAGCGGCTCCACCAATTCTTCTTAACGTCGTAATATAAAATTCTATTCTCCGCTATACCCAACTTTTTCCATATCTCAAATGAAACGATATCTTTTGGAATATTTTTATAACCTTCAAAAATCGATACCCAAAGACTAGCCCTAGAGAGGCCAAGTTGTTTTGTCAGATATTCCAAAAACCAAGGGAGCTGTTCCTCCTTAAAGTAATCACCCAAACTCCAATTCCCAAGCATTTCAAAAACAGTTAAATGTCTGTTGTCACCAACCTCCAACATATCGTCATTCTTTCCATGGGCTCGAACAGACGGCTGGGAATTAACTAATCGCTTGCCCTTTGGATGAGGCTCACCCATCAAATAGGGAACAAGTGGCTGCATACCGCTTGAAGTAAAAAGAGTAGTTGGATCATTTTCTAAAACAAGCGGAGCCGGCGGAATTTCCACATGTCCCCTTTTAACAAAAAAATCAATATATTTTTTCCTAACTTCGTTACTCGTCACCGTGAAGCTATTATACAATCAAATAAAGTATCATTCTACTCGTCAAAACATACAGAAGTTTTTACTCCTAATTAATAGTAAAGTATTACTATTGACAAAAAGTAATACTTGTTTTAGTATGTAAGTATATGTTAACATCCACCTTAACTGTTAAAGGCCAGGTTACCCTTCCTGTTAATATCAGGAGGGAACTAAACGTTAAACCCTCCGACAAGATCATTTTTAATAAAATCGGAGGTAAATTCGTTATCGAAAAACTACTATCGATAGACCAACTTTATGGATCACTAAAAAGCTCCAAAGTCAAACCACTTTCTTTTAAGAAAATGAACGATTTGATAAAAAAGGGTCTATTTTCAGACAGATAAAATGGCTACATACCTGGACACAAACTACCTCGTCCGCTTTCTAACCAAAGATATAAAAGTCCAAGCAGAAACCGCAAAGAAAATTATTGAAAATGACAAAATTTATATTGCCAATATTGTACTGGCTGAAGTAGTTTATATTCTTGAGACACACTACAAGGCAAACAAAAAAGAGTTGTGTAATGTTTTAATTTCCTTGATAAAGCAGCCCAACGTTTCAACTTCATCTTTCGTGCCTTTGTCTCTCAATATTTATAAAAATGAAAGGGTAAGTTTTTACGACTCGTTATTACTAGCCGAGGTCCTTAACTCAAAATCTCAGCTTAAAAGCTTTGACAAGAAGCTTCTAAAAACTCATTCCAAGTACAAATAAATCGAGTCCATCTTATTCGTATCGATGAATTGATACATCGATACGCAAGAATCAAGGATCAAACCACTTTGCGAGTAAACTAACTCTCGCCTTTCTCGCGGGTGTCGGAAGGGCTCTTTTTTCGTCTAAACACTTCTAAAATACTTGTTAGTTTCTCGGGACGAAGTAACCCACCCCCGAGTATTGAATCTTCCAAAAGCGAATTTAAGCGCTTAACTGCTCGGCGAAGGTCAAGCATGATTAAAAAAACCTGAAAACCCACGGCAAGGAAAAGAATTGTCAGCGAAACCACAACTATCACCAGTATTACTTGTACGCTTTCCATTAGTCTTCTACTTTGATAACCCGCTCGACAACTGTCTCTTTTCCCGACCGGGAAACAGACCTTATTGTGATTTTAAATTCGCCTGGCAAAACATCCAGTTGCGTTTCGAATTGGCCGTCATCACCTACTATCACGGGTTGATTATTCACTCTAACAGCACTTGTGGGATTTGTCACACCAGAAACGGTAATGGTCGCTCCACTGGTAACAAAATTTTCGATCGGATCCGTAATTCGCAAAACAGGCGGATTGGCAAACCTCGTGTATTGAAACAACAAATAGCCTGCAACGAAAACAAAAACCACCAAAATTCCTGTCAAAAAAGATTTTTTGGGATTCCAAATAAATTTGTTTTCCACATCCGGTTTGGGGTTAACCGACAAAACCTTCGGAGGATAATCCCGTCGCAGGAGCGCGACCGCCTGACCTTCGCCTACTTCCAAAAACTTCCCCAAGGTCTTGACGAAACCGACCACCACGGGATACTCGGGAAGCTTGTTCCAGTTTTCTTTTTCAATAGAAACAAGAAAAGTTGTTTTAATCTTCGTAGTTTTAGCCAGGCTAGCTAGATCAAGCCCTTTTATAATCCTCGCATCTTTTAATACTTGGCCTATTGTTCTCATTTTTGTATATTCCTATCCGGACTTCTGGGAAGATAAAAAACTCTCGGCGTCTTTAATTAAAACCTCCCGAGGTTTGGAACTGCCATCAGATGGTCCAACCACTCCTGCAGCTTCAAGCTGGTCAATAATCCTTGCAGCGCGAGCATAACCAACCGAAAGTCTCCTTTGCAAAAGGGACGCCGATGCTTTGCCAAATTGGCAAACCAAACGCACCGCATCGGCAAAAAACTCATCGGCATTATCAACAGCTCCACCGGCAAACGAGGACTTGGGCATCTCGGTAACCTCTTCGGTATATTGCGGGTTCACACCACGACCCTTCAAATACGAAATCAATAAACTAATTTCCCTATCAGCCAAAAACGCACCCTGGATCCTCATCGGCTTTGCCTGTTCCGGCGGCAAAAACAACATATCTCCTCGCCCTAATAACTTTTCTGCCCCTTGGGTGTCAAGTATGACACGCGAGTCAACCAAGGAACTGACCGCAAAGGCAATTCGGGAAGGCACATTGGCTTTAATGAGCCCGGTAATCACATCTACCGAAGGCCGCTGTGTCGCCAAAATCATATGAATACCAGTCGCCCGGCTCATTTGAGCAATCCTGGTAATTGAGTCCTCCACCTCCGTTGGCGAAAAAAGCATAATGTCCGCCAATTCATCGATAATCAGCACTATGTAAGGCAGAGCCTGAAAACCGCTCATGTCATTATAACTTTCGATATTTCTGGCACCGGCCTGGGCAAAAAGTTTATAGCGCCTGTCCATCTCACTTAATATCCACCTAAGTGCCGATAAAACTTTTTCCGGCTCTACAATAACAGGAGACAAAAGGTGGGGAATTCCATTATAAGTCGTCAGCTCGACTCGTTTGGGGTCAACAAGTATGAACTTAACTTCGCTTGGCGACGCACGAAAGAGCATAGACGTCAAAAACGCGTTTATACAAACACTTTTGCCGGAACCGGTTTGGCCGGCAATAAGCACGTGCGGCATCCGTGCAAGATCGGCAACAATGGGTTTACCGGAAACATCAAGACCCAGTGCCAAAGTGAGTTTGGATTTGGCGCTGTTCATGACGTCGGACTCGAGCATCTTTTTTAGGGGAACAAATTCGGGCACTCTATTTGGTAGTTCGATTCCGACCAACGACCGGCCCGGAATTGGTGCCTCTATCCTGATTGTCCCGGTAGGAGCAGCCAAAGCCAGTGCCAAATCGCGCTCTAAAGCCGTAATTTTGGAAAGCTTGGTACCAAGCGCCACTTCCAATGCATACTGAGTAACTGCCGGGCCAAGGTTTACTTCAACCACACGGGCAGTAATGCCAAATGATTCAAGTGTTTTTTCAATAATGTCGGCATTGTTTTTGATGTCACCCCGATCAGCTTTACCGGCTCCATCGCCCTGTAATAAATCAACAGGAGGATACTCCCACAGCTTGTCCTGGCCCGGGACGTTACTCACAAGCTGCGAGGTTAAAATGTTTCCCTTAGTACCATGCTCAACCTTTTTGACCACGGCCTGCATATTCTGACCACCTGCTCCTGTAACTTTTATTTCGCGCCTGGGAAGCAGATTGTCTTTGGAAAGAGTCTTTCTAATATTAAGTAGTTGTGGCGCCTCGCCCACCAGATATTTCCTGACTTGGACCAAAAATACCGCAACCAACGAAAGGACCCGATCAACCGAAGTATTAAAGAAAACAACCAGCCCTACAAAGGCAGCGCCAAAAAACATCATATAAGCACCTGCGGGCGTCACCAAAGCCTCGATTCCGTCCCAAATATAGCGGCCAACGACTCCCGCTTTACTCGCACTCGCCACCGAGAGCAGAAACAAAATAGCGCCGACAACGACATTGGGTTGGGACAAAGGAATCTTAAACTTTGATATCATGAAGCCGAAAGACAAAAACACAAACGGCAAAAATATTGCTGTCCAGGAAAAAAGCTGAACCAGCAAGTCATTTATTCGCACTAAAATAAGCCCTTGTCTGGAAAAAGAAACGACAAGTAAAACCGCAATTGAGAAAAAGACTACTTGGGCAATCGAATAAACGGTAGCGCGCTTTAGCTTTATCTTAAAACTTTTCTTTGGAAACCCGCCCCTCTTTTTCTTTCTAAATCTGGCCATACACCCATTATACCCAACTTGTGTCTTAATTTGGAAATAATCTACCAGCTGATATAATCCAGATATGAAAACTTATGTGACAGTTCACGCAATTGCAATTAACAAAAAGGGTGAAGCATTAGTTCTCCAGCGCGCAAAACACCGCTCAAGCCCTGATAAATGGAATTGCGTTACAGGTTACATCCAAGATAGAGAGTCAGCGGAAGAAGCTGCACTTAGAGAATTAAAAGAAGAAACCAATTTGGTGGGAAAAATAATAAAAACTACAGAACCTTTCTGGGTGGACAGCGGGAAAATTAGATGGGTCGTCATTACTTCACTTATAAAAATAGCTAATGAATCAAAACTAAAAATTGATGAAGGGGAGTCTCAAGCGTACAAATGGATAAAAACTGGTGATCCTATTGTAAAAAATTCCGTTGGGCTTAAAGCCAGCCTTGAAAAGCTGGGGCTAATACCCTCAGTTAAACTTCCACAATCACAGGCAAAATCACTCTTCGCCAAACTCAGAATGAATGGAGTAGTGTGAAGTTATCTGTACAGTTTTTTGAAGTCACGGTCAAAAGAAAAAATCTCTTTTTTGGTGGCAATCTTGGAAAGATAAACATCCACAAAATCTAATTTGTTTCCAATCATTCTTTTTAGGATTTCCACAAGAACGTCTTTTTTTACTTCAATGATCTTAATATTTTTTAATGCAACTAAACTAAGGAGTTTCTCAATAACTATCTTTCTGTTTAATTTATAAACACTTTCAAATGTCCAAATTGTTTCTGCAACAACCAATGCTGAAAGTTTTCCTGTAGATTTTTCATCTTCAATCTCTTTTAATACTCTAGTCGTTTCTAAAAACTGACTTTCAATGTCTCTCAGAAAAAGACGAAGCAGTACATTTGTATCAAATACGCAAGTTATCATTTGATAAGCTTAAATTTTTTCGCCAGGTATTTTGTATAAGCCTCCCCAGCCTCCTTGTTTATTTCTTCTACGCTTTTACCCAGTAAAGATGGTCTAACGTATCCTCGAAGGCTCCCGGCAACCTGATCTACTACCGACCCTTTCATGGGCCTAATTACCACTTTGTCCTTTTCTTTTTCCAAAATTGCCTTTCCATAAGACTCCAGACCCAGCACTTCCAAATAGCTCCTTGGAATAGTCATTTGTCTTTTTGAAGATATCGTTACTATTTTCATATCACTTTACTTATATCAGTAAGCTTTACTCTTGTCAATAAGTAAAGTGTTCTCTTAAACTTCTACAATCACGGGTAAAATCATGGGGCGGCGGGCAATTTTTTTATTGAAGTACCTTTCCAAAAAATCAGCCGCCACGTTTCTTGCCAGTTTCTGGTCTAATTCCTTCATCCTTTCAAGTTCTGCCTTCAGGGCAAACCCGGCGTCTTTTAATAAAGACTCTTTAGCTCCTTTATAGACAAATCCGCGGCTTATAATGTCCGGAGTATTACTAAGCTTTTTAGTGTCTTTATTGAGTTCAATGACAGCAATCGCTACTCCGTCTGTCGCCAAAACGCTTCTATCCCTTAATACTATATTGCCAACGTCGCCAACACCAAGGCCATCGACCATGACGCTTCTTGAAGGAATCTTCTCCGGCAGCACGAAGGCCCCGTTTTCGCCAAGTTCTAATATGTTGCCACCTTTTAGTTCAAAGACACTATGCTCATTCGCCCCAAAATCCATTGCCATTCTTTTATAAGCTTTGTTGTGTCTAATTGTGCCGCCAATCGGGATAAAATACTTTGGCCGCACCAGTCCAAAAAGAGTGTTTATGTCCTCTCGGGAGCCGTGACCCGATACATGCAAATCTTCTTGGGTGTCGTAGTAATGCACGTCTACGCCAAGCTCAATCAATCTGTCTACCACAAAATCCACATTGTCTTTAGACCCCGGAGGCGCGGGATCGCCCGAAAAAATCACCACATCGTCTTCGCTGACGCGAATAAATTGGTGGTCGGAAATGGCGACCCGGTACAAAGCACTTCCTATTTGGCCGTAACTTCCGGATATTATAAAGAATAACTGACTGTCCCTAAACCGTTTTGCTTCTTTGGGTAAAATCAACAGATGCTTGTCAAAATCAAGGTAGCCCAGTCTTTGTGCAATTTCCACCTTCTTTTCAATAGACCGGCCGACAATAACAACCTTGCGCCTAAGTTTAGCTGCAACATTTAAAGCTTGCTTAATTCTCGATATGTTGGACGAAATTGTCGTAAAAAGAATTTTTTTCTTCGCGTCACGGGCTATAGTCTCCACCTTCGTTTCAATCTCTTTTTCGGACTTTGTGTAACCTTCAGTTGTCGAGCCAAGTGAATCCGAAGCCAGCGCCAAAACTCCACCACTTGCAAGCATTGCCGCACGGGCAATATCAAACGGCCTGCCATCAACCGGCGTCCAATCAAATTTGTAATCGGGCACATGGAAAACACGGCCTGCCGGGGTGTCAATCGCGTAGCCGACCCCGTCCGGAACCGAGTGGGAAACCCGAAAAGGATTTATTTTAAAGACCCCGACTGCAAAAGCATCACGCTCCGGATTAAAAACAGTAATTCTTGGCGGCTTGAGTCCGTAGTCTGCAAACTTGTCTTCGATAAATCCTGCCACAAGCTTTGTTGCATATATGGGCACGTCAACATCGCGAAAAAGAAAGGGCAGAGCACCAAGGTGGTCTTCGTGGCCATGAGAAATAAGTATTCCTCTAAGCTTGTCTTTGTTTTTCTTAATATAGGTAAAGTCGGGAATCACAAGGTCGACACCCAACATCTCCGGGTCGGGGAAGCCCACACCGCAATCAACAACCATCATTTCCTCTTGCCACTGATATATATAGCAATTTTCGGTAACTCCGGTTGTTCCCGAAATTACGATAAATTTAAGCTCACTCATACTAAGTGCATTTGCTCACTTTCCTTTGTAGTTTCACTTCTTTTGTCCACTAATGATTTAAGGCCACTTTCAAGACTAGCAAAATCTTCTCTTTCCGCAAGCATCACTTCTCCACTACGAAGCGCAGCTGCTGGGTGATACATGGGAACAACCACAATTTCTCGCCCCCTCCAAGGCATTGTCACGGGTCTGCCGTGATCACGACTAATTTTGGCACCGGGCAGAAACTTGGCCATTGAAAATCTGCCCAGAGTTACAATCGCTGCTGGCGCAATTACCTCAATCATCTCGTCCAAATATCTGCCATATGCGGCAATTTCGCTAGGCTCGGGGTCGCGATTCCCGGGCGGTCTGTGATGAACCACGTTTGTAATATACACAGTATCATTCCTGGAAAGGTGAGCTGTTGCCAAAAGCTGGTCCAATAGTTTTCCGGCATTACCGACAAAAGGCAAACCTTGCTGATCTTCCCAGTACCCCGGGCCTTCACCGATCATTAATATTTGCGCGTCCGGGTTGCCATCGCCAAACACAAGCCGCGAAGCACCGCTTGCCAGGGGAAGACTTTTGTCCGCTTCCATCCTTTTTTTGATCTCGGCCAATTTTTCTTTTTTGGTCATTTGCTAATTTTCACGAGTCTAAGACTGTTTTTATCGGTATCGAAAACCATAAAACTGGCTAGGCCGGCGCGGCCCTTCACAATGCCGCAAACAGCGCCGGGGTTAGCCAAAAGCGTCTTACCCGTTTTTTTGGAATAGGTAACGTGTGTATGGCCATGGAAAACCGCATCGTAATAACCGGTTTCGGCCAAGAGGGAACCAAGTTTGGGATAGTGACAAAAGGCGATTTTTTTACCTCCAAGCACCACCTCATTAAACTCCTGAGACAAAGTTGCTGCAAAAAAGTTATCCCCGCCCTTTTTAACCATCGCCCAGTGGTCTTCATCCACATTTCCCCAAACTGCATAAGTGGGAAGGCCTGTCGCGGTAAGTATCTGGGTAGTAAAAGGAGCACACATATCACCACAAAATACAACAGCTTCACATTTTTCTTTCTTAATAACCTTTTTTGCCTTTTCAAGGTTCCAAATATGGTCGTGAATGTCTGACAAAATTGCAATTAACATATTAGCTAGAGCTGCGGCAAGTACTTTTTGACATTATCCTTGTTCACCTCAACCCGGTCAACCTTACCTTCGACTATTTCCCGGACGGATTTTCTAACAACACCTTCAATTGTCCTCTGCAGCGTCCTGATTCCGGCGTCAAATCCTAACGGTCGCACAATATTCGGCCAAACGTCTTCTTGAATAGTAAGACTGTTTTCGGGTAGTCCGGACTCTTGCATTACTCTGGGGAAAATATATTTTTGACCGATTACTATTTTTTCATTGTCGGTATATGACGGCATCATAAGTGGTTCCAATCTGTCGAGAACTGCGGTAGAAATCTTTATCGTATTATTGGCTGTGGCAATAAAGAGCGCTTCCGAAAGATCAAACGGATAGTCAATGTAGTGATCCACAAAAGCGTTGTTCTGTTGGGGATCAAGCAACTCCACCAGTACTCCCATAATAGACGATCGGCCTTCGTCTGTAACCCTATCGATCTCATCCAAAAGTATCACAGGGTTTCTTGTCCCCGCCAATTTGACTGCTTTAATTACTTTGCCCGGCTCGGCCTCCGGATGCATCCTAGACAGCCCTCTTAAATCCAATGGATCCCCCATACCACCAAAAGGAATACGCACAAATTGCTTTCCCATAGCCTGGGCAATCGACTTTGCAATAGTTGTCTTCCCGGTACCAACCAATCCAACAAAGCAAAGTATCGGTGCATGAGCAATATTCTCTTTGTCTTCCTCATTAAGTTTCACAACCGACATATATTCCAAAATCCGCTCTTTGATCTCGTCTAAACCGTAATGATTCCGGTCTAATATTTCTTTTGACTTGACAAGATCAAGTGTGTCCTGGCTCTTTTTATCCCACGGGAGGCCAACCACCCAGTCAACATAACTATTCATACGGTCAAATTCAGGTAAAAAGGTAGAAGACTCAACCAAATTTCCAAGTTGACTTACCCTGTTTAAAATATCTTCGCGAAGTCCTTGAGGAATATCCGCTGACTTCACACGCTCCCCGATTTTGGTTAGCTGATCTAATACGTTTGCCGTCACTTTAAATTATATTAACAGAAAAAGAAGCATTATGCTTATTCGCGGAAATCCTTTGATGACTGGTCCATCAAACTGCTCGCAGGAAAATGAGGACCGCCAAAGCCACCTCGGTCCCTGAAATTACTGTCTCTTCTTCTACCGCCAAATCTGCTGATGCTGCCGCGGCCACGGCCTTGATCCCGCCTGTCACGGCCGAAATCTCTACCGCCACGGTTACGCTCCCTGTCTCTTTCCTCCTTCTGCTTGTCAAAAGCCGGGTCCATTACCATTGAAAGGTTTAACCTTCCAAGGCTGTCTATTTCTTTTACCCGAACTTTCACTTTGTCTCCTAATTTGACCAGGCTTGAAACATCCTTGACAAACTCCTGAGACATATCGGAAACATGTACCAATCCCTCCTTTTTAGGTAGAATTTCGACAAAGGCACCGTAGTTTTCCACCCTTTTCACTTCGCCTTCGTAGATCTCGTTCGGTAAAATTTCCTTTGTAAGTTTAGTAATTTCATCAATCGCGGCACTTACTGCTGCCTCGTCAATCGCACTTACGTAAACCGTCCCGTCGTCTTCAACATCAACATCGGCACCTGTTTTAGCTATTATTCCTTTAATCGTCTTTCCTCCCGGGCCAATCAACTCACCAATTTTGAACGGATCGATTTTTGTAGTTCTAATCTTCGGGGCATACTGCGAGACTCGCTCACGAGGGGTACTTAGTGTTTTGACAATTACGGACATGATTTCTTCACGAGCCTCTTTGGCTTGCTTTAACGCCGCTTCAAGTATCGACCTGGTCAGTTTCAATGTCTTGACGTCAAGTTGCAAAGCCGTTATTCCTTTTTTGGTACCGGCAACTTTAAAGTCCATATCGCCATTGCCGTCTTCTAACCCCGCAATGTCGGTCAAAACAGCGTACTTTTTGCCTGCAAGCGCAGTCGGGTCATTGTCCACCACCAAACCCATAGCAATCCCTGCTACCGGATTAGTCAATGGAACACCGGCATCCATAAGCGACAGTGTCGAGCCGCAGACAGATGCCATCGAAGTCGAGCCGTTGGAACTCATAACTTCGGAAACCACCCGGATTGTGTAAGGAAAAACTTCCTCACTGGGAATTACCGGCATCAAAGCTCTCTCGGCCAACGCCCCGTGACCTATTTCGCGCCTATTCGGCGACCCAATTCTCCCGACTTCACCTGTCGAATACGGAGGCATAGAATAATGGTGCATATACCGCTTGGACTCGTCTCCTTCGGCGCTTTCGAGTAACTGTTCAAAAGTGTGCGAGCCAAGAGTCGTAACGCTTAGCACCTGAGTCTGGCCGCGGGCAAAAAGCCCTGACCCGTGGGTCCTTGGCAAAATCCCAACTTCAGCGGACAAATCCCTAATCGCCTCGTGTTTTCGACCATCGGGCCGCTTGCCTGAAAGGATCATTTTACGCACCTTTTCTTTAAATAAATAGTCAAATCCAGCTGCCACTCTACCTTTTACTTCGTCTTCGAATTCTCCTGCAACCGCCGACTTGAGTTCGTTGTAATCTCCGTAGCTGCCCTCTGTAGTGGCCATAGCAACAATCAAGGAATCAAGCTTGTCACCCGCCAATTTTTCGATTCTCTTTTTGGTCCCGGCGTCCAAATTTTCATCTACAAAGGTTTGCTTTTTGATTCCCACCTTCCGGGCAAACTTAGCGACAAGCTTGATTACTTTCTTACCCTCTTTTTGGGCCAGATCAATCGCTTCAACGATTGTGGCTTCGCTGACTTCCTTTGCCCCGGCCTCGATCATAACAACAGAGTCTTTGGTTACACTGACCGTCAGGTCTAGATCCCCGGTTGCAACTTCATCGACCGAGGGATATACAATTAACTTACCGTTTTTACTACCGATGCTGACCGTCACCACAGGCTCTTTGAATGGAATGTCTGAAATACAGATAGCGCTTGAGGCTGCGATGCAACCTACAATGTCCGGTCTATTGACCAAATCAACCGACAAAACCATCGCAATCACTTGGACTTCCTTTTTGTAAGATTCGGGAAATAAGGGCCTAATCGAGCGGTCGATAAGCCGGCAGGTTAATATCTCCTCGTCCGTCGGCCTACCTTCGCGCTTTACCCAGCGGCTCCCTTTAATCCGTCCACCGGCATAAAGGCGCTCCATATAGTCAACCGTTAAGGGAAAGTAATCACGATCGGTGTCAAAACTTGACGAGGTTGCCGCAGCAAAAACCACGGTGTCTCCTAGTGTTACCATTACCGATCCATTTGCTTGGGCCGCAAACTTACCGCTTGAAATGGTCAGAGTTTTACCTCCTACAATAATACTTTCTTTAAATTCTTTCATTACTAACTTTTATTTTAAGCTAAGCTTCCGTGTAAGCTCTTTGTAGCGAGCTTCGTCTTTTTTTAGAAGGTAGTTTAGAAGCCTCCTTCTTTTGGCAACCATCGACAACAATCCTCTCCTAGAGTGTACATCTTTTGAGTGATCTTTCAAATGCTTCGCTAGTTTGTCTATCGAAGCGGACAGTAGCGCCACCTGAACCTCAGGAGAACCGGTGTCGCCTTTTTCAATAGCGAACTTTTTGATTATATCAAGCTTTTCGTCCTTCGATAATGCCATGTTTAAAGTGTTTCTACCAAGTAAACAGCCGGACAGTCAGTAAACCTAGTAGTACTTAGTTAGGAATAATAACACACTTTACTTTGAAATACAAAACAGCTATACTTTTAGTGACAAGTATGCCGCTAGACACTGGTCAGGACTGGGATCCTACACAAACCCCACCTCAACCGACAACTGTCGAGGCCGGAGGCGGTCAAATAAGGGTAGTAAACGCTCCAAGCTCAATACCTGAAACAGGTGTTTTGCATTCGCCAACAGCCCAGCCTCCTTCCGAAAAAGTAACAATGAACATTGACGGTAAACAAATAAGTGTTGTTCCTTTCCAAGACAATGAAAGAAAAGGGCAAGGGTATTACTATGATGAACAAGGAAATAGGGTAACAGTTGAAATCAAACAAGCAGCAACGCCGGGCGTTACTCGGTCTGCACCAGCAGAACTTAAACGCATAGGTGACATTTCTACTGCCGCTAGTTATCTTGAAGGAAAACGTCTCGCCGCTATTTCAGAAATGGATACGAATCCAAATGAACTCACGCGAATTACTAATTTGATAGCAAATTATAATATGGGAAATGCTGCACAAGTAAGGCAAGAGATTGATAGAGATATTGCCGAAGAAGGTCAAAGTCTCGCGGGTACCAAAGCCAAGTTAAAGCCGATAGGTCAATTACCCGGAGACGATGAATATCAAAAACTTAAATCTGACATTAGAACACTTCAAGGCTCCAGACAAGTTACTACTGACCCGCTTCAATTGCAACAAATTAATATGGATCTTCTCCATGCAAAATCTGATCTGGCAAAAACAGAAAGGGGTGTAATTTTGCAAAAAGTGGCGACTCTTGACGGCAGAATTCAAGGACTCAATAATTTAAAATCCACATTGAAATGAATCTAGTCTCGGGAGAATTCAGCCTGCCTCATGTCGAAGGTGAACAAAATGCAGAAACCTTTGAAAATGCCGTGTTCGCAATCAAACCAAAGTGGCAAGAGCAAGGAGTTGACATACTAGTTATCGACCCTGATGACTACCAATTACACCTAGATATCCAAGAAGACGAATTCAAAGAAGGTGACATTGCCGGTGCAAGGGCAAGCGAAGAAATACTTAAAGGTGTTCTAAGAGATAAGATGGCGGGAATAGCACGCAGGGAAACGCGGCTTCATGGAGATGATTCTAATCTGATTACGGAAGCTTCGGGTGAAATAACCACGCTTGCACTACAAAATCACGGGACAATTGAAGCTGAAAACAGCGACCGAGAACCCGGGCCGAATCCGGCTAGGAAGGGCTTAAGAAATATTGTCGGTTCACAAGCCGAAGACGCTCCAGCCCACCAAATGCGAGTTGTTTATAAATTCTGACTCCTATTTCCCTGAACCAAACTTTTAAGAGTTTGAGAAAGTTGTTGTAGCCTGCTAGTTTCAGCAGGTGTTCTGCCAGCTCTAATAGTGGCATCGAGATCCGGTTTAACTGGCTGCGCTGGTGCATGACTAGGGTCAAAATCCGTGGCATTTCTCAATCTCGCTCCAGCATCGGCCGTCGCTTGAGCTTCACTACCAGTTTCTTGACCCTCTCCCAAACCTTCCTTAACGCCTGCGTCTCCTCCTTCCATCGACTTTCACCTCCTCATTGAATTATTTCACTGGTTGCGTTATAAAACAACTAAGGTGAGCAAGTACCTTGATCAAATTAGAAATGTCCAGGAAAGAAATGTACTTCTCCTTGGAATTTCGGGAACGGGTAAATCAAATCTTCTGGGTAAATTAATAAACTCCAACATTAAAGTCAAAGAGCCTTTTATACTCTTTGACTTTGACGGAAACCTTTCCGAAAAAACAGAGCATTCAATGAAACTCTCCAATTACGACAAGTATTACGCAGAAGATTTAGAAAAAAGTGTTTCATTTTACTTAGATAAAAACGTCTTGGAAGGCAATGTATACGATCTGGTTTTGGGGATTATTGAGTTGGTCAACAAACTGCTGGATCCGGAGAAGAAAGGGTTGGTTGGTCCGAAGTGCGAAAAAGGCATTGACGTGATAACGCGCACATTGGTGGAGGTGGGCAAGTTTGATCTTTATAAAGCCTTTTGGCTACTTTATGACTTGGATAATGGTGGTAAGGAAGTCAGAAAATACCTAGACAGTCCTAAATTAAAACATTATAAGGAAGCGCTTGAGAAACTACTGCAGGAAAGAACTGGCGGGGAGTTCCATATTGACTACCTAAACTACGTGGAGGAAAAGATGTTCAAAAAAGTCGACAGCCCATATATCAAAAAATTATTGACATATCCTTATAAAAAATCAGTTCGAGACACTTTCAAAAAAGGGAGGTCTCTGATTTTGGATTTTTCGAAACAAAAAACCGATGAAGAGGTATCAATTATTTTAGGAAACTTGTTTATGCTGGCTGTTCTTCTAACACTGCGAACCAGGCAACCCGGCAAAAACTATGTCATATACATAAACGGGCTTCAGAACATATCATCAAGAACTTTCTCTTCCTTGATGATGGAATCCAGACCATTAAAGATTACAATTATTCCAACTCTTGAATACCTCCAGCAGATCAACAGAGATGAAATTGATGCTATTCTGGGCAATACTGCAGCATTGATCCTTTTTAAGACCAATGACTATGATGCTGATTTCCTTGAAGGATATTTCAATTACAAAGGATTGGCAAAACAGCTTCCAAAGTTGAAAAAGGGTCAAGCAATACTGGTATCACGATTGCCAGGCAAGGAAATAAAGCAAAGAGTAAATGTAGTATAATAATATTGATACATGGACAAGTTAGAAACCCATCGCAAATTTTTAGAAAGTTACATATCTCTTCTCGAAGAGTTGGTAAGCAGGGCCGAGGGTTCGACAGACCCAAAATTCGTTGCCCAACTTCGTACTGCAGAGCGCTCTTTCAATTTCTTACTGGATCAAGTCTCAAATAAAACCGAATATAAAGTTTTCAATGTTCAAGAAATACATGCTTTAAAACAAAGAAGAGACAAGGTTGCTGACATGGCTAGCAAGATTATTGAAAAAAGCGACGAAACAAGAAAGCGTTATGAAAGTTACTGTGACAATTTGAAAGACCCAAGAAAATTATCGGCTCTTTTATAAATTTCTACTTTAACTGACTCAACTAATACTTGTACCTTTATAAACCGGCGGTTTTTCCATCCAAGCTTTGGGGATCTCATTTTTTTCCACTTCTTCAACCGGGTGAAGTTTTTCGCCCGGAATTGCACCCGGTGGGAAGAATCTCGCATCCGGAAGATTTTTAGGTTTCCTCGCGCCACCCGATCTCATTAACACGGAAACAACTTCAAATGTCTCCGCGCTAACCTCGGGAGTGGTAAAGTTTCTGGTCTCCTCTTCAATTCCCATAAGCAAGTTTGTCGCGACATCGGCGTCGATGCTAAAGCCCGACTCTCGAAGTAAGCGAGCAATGAGTTCCGAAACACTTGAGGCAACCCTCGCCAAAGACAGTATATTTTGGCTCCCAGTCAGACTAATGCTTCGCACACCTATGTGAACTTTTTTCAATCCTGTTACTTCAGAAGCTTTAAGCATCGGAAATTGATCTTCGTGGCTGCCACCAACCAAAAGCATAGTCGATGCAGCTACTCCGGAGTAATTCAAATGCACGTGCTCCCGCATGGGCGCGGCGTTTTTAGGCTTCGGGATCACTGTCAAACGAAATTCACCGTTTTCAATATCATAACTAACCCGCTCTATATTATTTGCATGATAATTTTTGAATCTGATTACCAAGTTTTTGTCGCCAATTTCGGACGATATCTTATTGACTCCCACCAGACGGTTGTGTTCAACTGTCATTGGCGACTCGCAGGCAATACTTACTTCCTTTGAACCCTTCAGCGAAAGGTACATCCCGAGCCCTCCGGCCACCTGATCAAATGTGGGATTTACCGGCAGTAGCAACAAAATAGATCTGCTGTCATCAATTATAGGTTTAAGCTGGTCACCCATAGTTATTGCACCGATAGTAACACATCGCCACTTTTAAATTCAAGTTGTGGCTCAAAAATTATCCCAAATTCCTCACCCTGCCTAACTTCATTCACGTCCGATTTGCCTTTCTTAAGGGAAATTGGTTTCACGCTGCCGACAGAGTCTTCCCCCCGAACGAGTTTTAATTTACTCGACCTATTTATCATGCCCTCAATCATCTTGCAACCAGCGACTTTCCTTTTTTCATACGGGAAACTCGCCAAAACCTGTGCTTTACCCAAAATCTTCTCGACCCCTTCTTCGATAATTTTGGTCAGTGCATCAAAAAGCTCATAGATGATCTTGAATTCAAAAATTTTAACCCCTTCTGTCTCGGACAGCCTTTTTACGTCCGAATTTGCTTTCGATTCAAAAGCATAAATGTTCGCATTCGAATTTTTGGCAAGAAAAACATCACTTTGAGTCACATTGCCAACACTTTTAGCCACAATATTCACGCCTTCGGGTATACTGGCTGAAACAGCCTCCAGTGAGCCGCTGTTACTTGCCTTGAGTACAACCGGTAAACCTCCCCCACCGTATTCATCAACAGCAATCTTTTGCTCTACAACAAAGCTTGGCTGATCACTAATCTTGCTTCCCACACCCGCAAGAGCAGAAAAACCTAATATCTGGCAGGGGTAGCCGGGAAAGCTTTCTTTGATACTTTTACCTTGAAAATCAAACAAGCCCCGCACTTTGGCTGCAAGCGTACCACAGTAAACAGTATCCGCTACTTTTACCTTCCCATTTTTAACAATTACCGAAACCAGCACTCCCGACTTACCTCTTTGTGTTTCGATAACAAAAGCTTCCAGATTAGCATCTAGATCCCCGGAGATCCCTATAACCTGCGCCATGAGGACAATTGTTTCCAAAAGGTCCCCCACACCGGTTCCCGCTTTCGCCGAAACTGCCACAAAAGGAGTGTTTCCACCGCGACCTTCAAAAAGCACTCCAAGTTTTTCAAGTTCGCCTTTGGCCTTCTCCACGTCTGCCGACGGCAAGTCTACCTTTGTAAAAGCCACTACAAATGGTGAATTTACCTCCATCATGTATTTCAGGGCTTCTATAGTTTGAGGCTTAACTCCGTCGTCGGCAGCAACGACAAGGACAACAAGATCGGCAAGACGCGCCCCTCGGGCTCTCATCTGCGAAAATGCTGCGTGACCGGGCGTGTCTATAAAAGTAATTTCCTTACCATCCGTTTTAATTACCGAAGCACCGATGGTCTGGGTAATCCCACCTGCCTCCTTTTTAGCCACAGAAGATTTCCTGATATAATCAAGAAGGGTTGTCTTGCCGTGATCCACATGGCCCAGAACAGTCACAACTGGCGGCCTTGGTTTCTTCATAATAATAAAAGACGTTATCTAGATACATTTTTGATCTAGGACTTCTTTACTTCTTTTTTCCCTTGGTCAAGCTTATCTGAACTTTTACCAGAGGATACAACATCGATTTTAACCCCGACAAGCTTACTTGCAAGACGCACATTTTGACCGTCTTTACCGATAGCAATTGACAACTGGTCTTCGGGGACAGTCACTTTTGCGGTAGCTGTCGTTTTTGTAATCGTAATTGAATCTATCTCGGCGGGAGCCAGCGCCGATTTAATCAAGTCTTTTATGTTGTCAGTCCAAGGAATGATATCTACCCTTTCTCCTCCCAGCTCATTTGTTACGGCCTGCACGCGGACACCTTTTTGGCCGACACACGAACCCACCGGATCTACTCCCGACTGACTCGACACAACGGCAATTTTTGTCCTCACCCCAGCCTCTCTAACAATCTCTTTCACTTCAATGCTTCCATTTGAAAGTTCCGGGACCTCACGGCTAAAAAGCCGTTTAACAAACTCAGGGTCGGATCGAGACAATATCACGTCTTTTCCTCTCGGGCCTTCGACAATATTTTTCAGAAGGAATGTAAGCCTTTGGCTCAATGAAAGCCGCTCATTAGGGATCCTCTCCTCGGCGGGCATTAAAGCTTCTGTTCTACCCAAGTCGATCCGCACATTTGGCCCGTCAAAGCGAAGTATCATACCCGACACGAGTGACCCCATCCTATCGGAAAATTCCCCTAAGACAGCGTCCTTTTCCGCCTCGCGAATTTTTTGGTGAATAACCTGTTTCGCAGTCTGGGCAGCTATTCGGCCAAAACCGGGAGGGGTAATGTCTTTTTTCTTCTTTTCCTTGCCTTCTTCAAACGAAAAAATTTTGGCTTCGCCGGAAACCGGATCAAGTTCCACTTCATAAACAAGTTCTTCAACCTCCTCACCGCGGTCACGGGCGTCTCTTTTATACGCTGCTATAATTGCCTGCTTGATAGTGTCGAGAATAACGTCCACATCAAGCCCCCGCTCCGTAGCAACTGCTTTGAGAGCTTGTGCAAATTCTGTTCTGGCCGTCTGCGCTACCATAATTTTTAGCTTATTTATTAAAAATGGTGGGTCACCCCACCAATCACAACAACCTTTTTAACCTGCTATAGTTTAGGTCTAAATTTATCTTAAGTCAATGTCTTGACAAACCTTAGATATTTCTCTATATTAATCTTATGTTAATACCAACATTAAAGAATGTCAAAACTATAACCGATATGCGCGAGAACGCGCTTGGACTCTTAAAGCAGGTCGAAAATGAAGGCTTGGCTTATATTTTCCACAGATCTAAACCAAAAGCTGTTATTCTTAATCTCAACGAGTTTATACTCCTACAGGAGCTGCTCGAGGACCGTAGAGATCAGAGTGAGGCAGAAAAGTTGTTTAAAGTGAAAAGAGGAAAGGGAATTCCACTAGAGAAGATACTCAAAAAGTATGTATAGCGTCTTCTTTACTTCAAAAGCAGAAAAAGATTTAGAAAAAATTGCAAAAAAAGACGTTAAAAACACACTCCAAAAAGTTTCTAAACTGACTTACCCTTTCCCAAATAATTTGGATATAAAGCCAATTTCCGGCGTAAATAGCTTCTTCAGATTGAGATCGGGCAGAATTAGAGCATTATTTGAAGCCGACAAAACTAAAAATGAAATTTGGATCCGAAAAGTTGGCTACAGAGGCGGAATATACAAGTTTTAATCAACTAAACGCAGTGCCGAAGTCGCTTGTTGGAGCTGGAGGAAGCAGATCTGCAAACTGCTGCCAGTTTGAAGCTTGATTATATTGACTTTCACGACCCTTTTGATCTTTTGCTCGCAATGAACCGTTTATTCTCTCCCCGACTTGAGCCTCGACAAACTGTCTTGCGAACCCCTTTTTGCCACCAGAGACTCTAAGGTCAAGCAAGGCTACTTGATAAGGCACCTCATCCACATCAATACCCAGTTGTGAAAAAGCTTCAGCTGCTTTCTCGAGATAAAATTCAAGATGGCCCAGTCTTTTATCAGGTCCGCTAAGCATTAGCACTTGAATATCCACAACATCGGTGGGTTGAACTACTGGTTCAGCTCTGGGTAGCTCATTCCACGGCCGGGCAACCTCGTCGTAACCAGGCTGATGAGTAACAATTCTTTTAGTTAGTTCGTCATCCAAATATTGCCTCAATAAAACTTTATGACCCACTGCCCTCTTTGAGTTTTTTCCTTTAACCTGCATCAAGCGATCCTTTTCTGTCGAAATGCCAAGTTTATTTGCCAATCTTTTCAAAAGTGAGGCATCCTGCGCATCTATCATTTCCTGATCATATGCCGCTGCTCTTTCATTAGTTCTAACTGAGCTATCCAGCATGGATACAACATCAGTAACATACGTGTCATCGCCGTCAAGTCCGGCTATCGCCTTAAGCTGCACTTCCACAAGATTTTTTGCTCCATCATCAGATTCTCTCTGCAACCAGTCCACATTCCAAACCAAAAAGTCCCGTAAATCACGAGGCGAAGCTCTAGTGCTCTCAAGTAAAGAATACCAAACTTCATATCCATTGGCGGCAATTTCATTCAACGGAGTTTCGGGGGGGGTGTTTGCTTTCTCATGCAACAGACGAGCAAATTCGCTTTTGCCCGAAAGGTCAACTTCTATCTGTTGTGCACCCGGTTCATAATCCGGCATATTGCTATTATAACCCCACTCCTTTAAATTCCTCAAGAAGATTCTTCTGTTCCCGGGAAAGTCTTTCGGGGACATTTGATTCAAACAATTCCCGAGTAACGGAAAATACAACGGGTCATTGACAAAAGTTACCGCCGGGTATAGCATATTCCAGTAATTAACATGGTTGGGACTCCTTCATACGTTTTGGCTTTTCAAACCTTTTGCAATAAGGTCATTTAGCTGTTGGAAATATTCCCACGTGTATATTTCCACAAGCCGAAACGATGAGGGATAATTTTTTGGAGTAAATATGGACAAACAAATACAAGTAACAAAAGAAGGTTTTGAGTCTTTAAAACAAGAACTCGACGAATTAGTGAACATTAAGCGTCCTAAATTAGTCGAGCGGCTTTCGCGTGCCCGAAGTGAAGGAGATCTTGCAGAAAACAGCGATTACTATAATGCAAAAGACGAGCTCGAGTTTTTGGACGGTAGAATCGCAGAGGTCGAGACTGTCCTTAAAAACGCGGTTGTTGCAAAGGCTTCAAACGGTCATGGAAAGGTCGGTCTGGGGGCAAAAGTAAGTGTCAAATACGACAGCAACCAAACGATATACCATTTGGTTGGCGAGTGGGAAGCAGACCCTGTAAAAAGCAAGATTTCAATCGAGTCGCCTTTGGGGCAAGCATTATTGAATAAAAAGAAGGGGGATAAGGTGGAAGTCGAAGCACCGGCAGGCAAGGTAGTATATGAGATATTGTCGATTAACTAATAAGTTTAAAAAACTTTAACCCCGCAAAAGCGGGGTTTTTTAGTATAATCAAGTTATGTATTGGGCGGATAAAATAGCAAATGAAATAATTGACTCCAAACAACATCTACCCTATTGGGTTGACGACATGAAAACGCCGTCGGGCAGAGTGCATATCGGCTCTGTTCGCGCAGTTGTCACTCATGACCTTATTCGGCGTGCCCTTTTTGATCTGGGTAAAAAAGTAACTTTTACTTATGTTTTGGAAGATCATGATCCGATGGACGGGCTCCCTATTTATGTAGATCAGGAGAAATATCGTCAGGAAATGGGTAAACCTTTGTTTATGATCCCTTCCCCTGAGCCGGGTTATAAGTCTTACGGCAGGCGTTGGGGAGAAGAATATATCGAAATATTCAATAAAATCGGTGTCCACCCAAAAATTATTTGGGGAAGCGAGCTATACATGTCGGGGAAAATGAACAATGCTGTCCAATTGTGTTTAGATAAAGCGAGCGAGATTCGAAAAATATATAAAAAATTTTATAAAAAGGAGCGTCCCAAAGACTGGTACCCGTTTAGTCCGCGTTGCGGGAAGTGCAACAAAATCTCAACGACTACAGTAACCGCGTGGGATGGAGAAAAAGTAACTTACGAGTGCAAAATTGACGGCCTTGAATGGACGAAAGGATGCGGCAATAAAGGCAAAGCTTCACCTTTTAGTTCTAATAATTATTTTGCAGGAAAACTTCCCTGGAAGGTAGAGTGGCCGTGTAAATGGAACGTAATCGGTGTAACTATTGAAGGCGCGGGCAAAGACCATATGAGTGCCGGCAGCAGCCACGACTTTGCAAAGCTGATGTGCAAAAATGTATTGAATTACCCTGTCCCCTACGCGTTTTCCCATGAATTCTTCTTAGTCGGCGGCCGCAAAATGAGTTCATCTAAAGGTTTCGGAAGCTCAGCGCTAGAGGTATCCGAAATTATTCCACCATACCTTGTTCGCTTTATGATCTCCCGGGTCAAATTCAGCAAACAAATAGACTTTGACCCTTTCGGTATGACGATTCCAAATCTTTTTGACGAGTATGATAAATGTGCCGGGGAATACTGGGATAATAAAGGTACAGTTAACGCGCGAATTTTTGAAGTGTCTCAAGTGAGTAGTAAGCAGCCCAAAATGCATTTTCTTCCGCGTTTTCGCGATATTGCTAATTACTCTCAACTTCCAAATATAAAACTTGAGAAACGTTTCGAGGAGATAAAAGGATCTAAGTTAACAGATATTGAAATAAAAGACTTATATGATAGATTGACTTATGTTTTTATTTGGCTTAGTAAATATGCACCTGATGAATATAAATATCAGATATCGATTAAATCTGTGGATGATTTAAATTTGTCGGAAATACAATGGCGTTTTTTGAACGATCTGGGAAATATTTGGCAAAAAGTTTCGGAGCCCGAAAATCTTCAAAGCGAAATTTTTAGGTTAATCAAAAAAATTGATATCAATACAAAAGATGCTTTCAAGGCTTTGTATACCGTGGTTCTTGATAAAGACCATGGTCCAAGGGCCGGTTGGTTACTTAAAAAATTTCCTAAAAAAGATATAATAGGGCGCCTGACATCAAACCAAAAATGACAAGAGAAAAAGCTTTAGATTTACTGCATTCCAAAATGCAATCACCGAACTTGCGCAAGCATTGTTATGCTGTGGAAACTGTAATGCGGGCTTTGGCAAAAAAACTGGAAGGCAAAACTGCAAGTGCTGAGCTTGTCGAAGCATGGGGAATAGTAGGCCTACTCCATGACGGAGACTATGAATTCACCAAGGAGCATCCTGAAAAGCATGCAAAACTCATGGCGCAATGGGCGGCCGAGGCAGGGGAGACAAATGAGGAAGTTTTGACTGGGATAGAGTCCCACGGCTGGTTTCATCAAGGTAAACTTCCCAAGACCACCATGCAGTGGGCACTTTATTGTTGTGACGAATTGACCGGCTTTATCATCGCTGTCGCACTTGTTCGGCCTGATAAAAAACTGTCGTCGGTTACTGTTGAATCAGTTATCAAAAAGTGGTCCCACAAAGAGTTTGCAAAAGGGGTGGACAGAAAACAAATTGAGATGTGTGAGGAGAAGCTTGGGATAAAACTTCCCGACTTTATCGGGATAGCTCTAAAAGCAATGCAGGAAATTGCAAATGATTTGGGATTATAAAGACCTTAACTTCTGAATGAGCGAACTTTTTCAAACATCTTTTTAATTTCTTTATCTTTTATATATTTTGCGGCATTTTCAAAAAATTCATCCATGAGTTTTGGCTTTACGCCAAATTCTTGATACTCCAAAGCTTGAAGTGCCATTTCAAGCTTTTCGACTTCCTTCAAGAATCGTGCCTCATCAGATGTCTGATCACGAAATTCATAAAATAAGGAAAGGTAATAATCTTTTTCACCGGTTGAAGGAAGGACCATCTGTAAAACGTCCTCCTCAATTTTTTCTTTAGCATCTTTCGATGCGAAAATTCTTTTGCCTTCTTCGTATCTGATATCGGAGGTCGCTGTCTCACCAAGATCGTGTATCAAAGCCATATTGACCAACTTGATTAAATCAAGCTTTCGTTTTCTTCCCAGTACCATACACATAAATGCGGTTCTAAAGACATGGTCGGCGACGCTTTCTGAATCTTTGATACCTTTTAACACCCAACCTGTTCTTTTAATCCTTTTTAATCTCCCTACCTCACGAAAAAGTGCGAATAAATCTTTACTCATAATTCCGGTATGGGTATTATTATACATTTTTATCTTCAATATTGTTAAATCGCACAATAGGAAATAGGAAAAAGCGCTGATCCCGAAGTAGCAATCTGAACTTGTACTTGCATAACAGTAAATATTAAGAACCCCCTTCAAATTGGAAAGTTTACGAGAGAATATTAATAAGCATGCATTGTAAGGTATAATCAAAACGTGATTAATATTCAATTACTTAGAGAAGATCCAGGAAAGTTTAAAAAGGCAGTTAAAGATAAACAAATGGATCCTTCGTTGGTAGACAAACTCCTTGAGATCGATGAAAGGCGCAGAAAACTTATTGGCGAAATTGAAACTTTGAGAGCAGAGAGGAATGAAATTGCAAAATCAAAAAACATTGTAGCCGGTAAGCAAGTTAAAGAGGAGCTTAAAAAAAAGGAACCAGAACTCGATAAAGCCGAAAAGAACTATTTTAATGCTTTAAACTTAATTCCCAATCCAGCTTTGGACATGGTTCCTGTTGGCAAAGACGAAAAAGACAACGTTGAAGTCAGAAAATGGGGAGAACCAAAAAAATTTAACTTTGCACCTAAAGATCACTTGGAACTCGGAAAAGCTTTAGGAATTTTGGACTTTGAAACAGGTGCGAAGGTCGCTGGCTCGCAGTTTTATTATTTATACGGCGACGGGGCTTTAATGGAACTTGCATTAATTCACTACGCCTTTGATAAACTTACCAAAGAAGGTTTTTTGCCAGTAATCACGCCCGATTTGGCTAAATCAAGGTATTACCTTGGCACAGGCTATATGCCCAAAGGTGACGAGGCCCAAACATATGAAATTAAAGATGAGGACTTGGGGCTTATTGCCACGGCAGAAGTGACCCTGGCTGGCAAGCACGCTGACGAAGTTATCCCCGAAGACAAATTACCATTAAAATATATCGGCTACTCTCATTGTTTTAGGAAAGAAGCGGGGGCGTATGGCAAATACTCAAAAGGAATTTACCGAGTCCACCAATTTACAAAAGCCGAAATGTTTATTTACTGCATCCCTGAAGAATCCAATAAAATGCATGAGTATTTACTAAAGATGGAAGAGGAAATTTATCAAGAGCTGGGGCTGCCTTACCGGGTTTTGGAGATGTGCACGGGGGATTTGGGCGCAATGGCTGCCAGGAAATTTGACATTGAGGCTTGGATGCCGAGCCGGGATGATTATGGCGAAGTAACTTCAACGTCAAATTGCACAGACTATCAGGCCAGAAACTTAAATATTAAATATCGGACCAAAGACGGAAAAACTGATTATGTCCACATGCTCAATGGGACGGCTATCGCTACTTCCAGAACGCCCTTGGCAATTCTCGAAAACTACCAGCAAAAAGACGGATCGGTCGTTGTCCCGGAAGTGTTGAGAAAGTGGATTGGAAAAGATGTTATCAAGAAGTGAGCCCTGCCCACATTGTGGCAGATTTAACAATCGTGGCATTTCCATAGACTGTCTAATTATCAAGGGCGGAAAATACTTCTTGGGAAAAGAAAATATGACCCCTTCGGCGCGTACTGGGGAATTTTTGGTGGCTATGTCGAGTGGGGTGAGTCGCCTGAAGACGCTGTAAGAAGAGAACTAAAAGAGGAAACAGGTCTTAGTGTGAAAGCTCTCCAGCTTTTTAATGTATATTGAGACCCCAAAAGACACGAGAAACAGGTGATAACTGTTGTTTATAGAGTTGAGGTTAATGGTGTCCCTCACCCAAGTGATGATGTTTCAGAGATAAAATGGTTTGATTTGAAAGAAATTCCACCTCTTGCTTTTGACCACAACTAAATAGTAACTGACTATTTAGCTTCATTAAGTTTATAATAAGAAAGTGCAGAAGCCAAGAATTACCTTCGATCGTTTTGGACAGGTGTTTTTTGTTTTTCGTGAAGTGGTGCGCTTGGCTGCAAAAACCAACAGAAAATTTCTGGTACTAGTTCTTATTTTAAACGCCATTTGGGGATTTTCCACCGCCCCCGGGTTTTATCTGGAAAAGCTTATTCTTGATAACCTAATTGCCTCAATTGGCGACCCAAATTGGAGGCAAGCCATGTATCTTATCGGCGGAATTATCTTTCTAAGGCTTCTTTTGGAACTTTTTCGAAATGTCTTAAGCCGGGTAAACGGCTTCCTAAGTCGCAAAATGTCCCAAACCTTTGCCTCCGAGCTCGAGATTATGATGGCAAAAAAGATGACCGAGTTGGATATTGCAACTATTGATGACCCGGATTTCAAAAATAAATATACAAAAATCGAAAGAGAATCAGGGAGGCGCGCATGGGGCTTAATGATGCCTTTAAGTGATATTTCAAATTATTTAATCGGTTTTATTTCTGTAGTCGGCATTTTAATTTTACTTCACCCATTAATTGCCTTGGGTGTGCTTGTTTTTTCGCTTCCCCAATTTTTCGTTAGCGGCAAGTATATCAAAAAAGAGTATGAGCTTGAAACCGCACTCTCGGCAAAATACCGTATGTGGGGCTGGCTTACCTATTACTTGGTCCGTAACAAAAATTTTTTGGAACTTAAAATTCTTGGCATATCCGGCTATTTAACTAAAAAGCTTAAAAGTATTCAAAGCGAGACCATAGATAAACAAATGGAGCTGTCCAAAAAACGGGAGTTGTCTAATTTTGGTACTTTCCTGCCTCTTACTTTCTATGAATTTGCTGTTTCGGTCTGGCTGATTTTTTTGGTAATTACAGAAAAAATTACAATAGGCTCTTTCGAGCTTTACCTCCGTTCCCTCAGGTCAGCTGAAAGCAACTTGACAGGACTGGTCAATTCAGTTTTGGAAATTTATGAAAATTATATTTATGTCGTTGATCTGATTTGGTTTCTAAATCTTAAGCCTGTGATAAATGAAAAAGCCAAAACCGGCAAAAACGCCTACTCGTATAAACGGCTTTCTCTTGAGGCCAAAAATGTCTGGTTTCGCTATCCGAAAAGCAAAAATTGGATTTTAAAGGGAGTTAATATGCACGTTAATCCCGGAGAAAAAATTGCTTTGGTCGGCGAAAACGGCGCGGGTAAATCGACTTTAATTAAACTTTTAGCCAGGTTCTATGATCCTGAAAAAGGGAAAATAGTTGTCGCTGGGAGCGATCTTAAAGATTTTAATCTTGGTTCATACCGCAGACGTCTTGCAATTCTTTTTCAGAAGTTTGAAAGTTATCCTTTTACTGCCCAGGAGTCAATCGGTTATGGGGATATCTCAAGGGTAAATAAGTTAGGTCAGATAAAAGAAGCGGCGCATAAAACCACGATTGATAAGTTTATTGAAACACTGCCACTTAAATATAAACACCCTCTGGCACCGGAGTTTGACAAAGGAGTGGATCTTTCAATCGGCCAATGGCAAAGAGTTGGGATATCCAGAATGTTATTTCGTAAAAATGCCGATATTTTGATAATGGATGAACCGACAAGTAACGTCGATCCTAAGGCTGAGGAACAGATATTTAGAGAGCTTCTCAAGAAAACTAAAGACAAAATACTTATTTTCGTGTCGCAAAGGTTTTCTACTGTCCGATACGCGGACAGGATTTTTGTGTTGGACAAAGGCAGAATCACCGAGAGCGGAACGCATGACGAGCTTATGAAACTCGGGGGGCTTTACCACGAGCTCTTTACAATCCAGGCAAAGGGATATCAATAGAGTGGAAAATGTAGTATTATATCCATATAGTATAAACGAGGGGGTATGACTAGGGCTAAAGAAATGAATCAAGGCACGAGAATGGAGAGGATCCAAGAACTTTTTGCAAGTACAAGGTTTAACACAATAAATGTTTGTCGGGTCTGCCCGACTTGTTCGGCTGTGGTAACCGACCCACTCGGGCCGGACAAAGATGAAGGAACCGAAATTGGAGAGTTTGCCAAAAGATGTACCGGAATGAAAGCCAACGGCACCAGAAAGTCAGGAGTGCGATGCATCTTGTACCAGTAAACAAGACTTCGGAGGATACGACCAAATAATTTTAAGTCTTTTTATATCTTCTGCTCCCACAGATTTCAACACTTTTTATAAATATATTTGAATTGTCTTATGTTCGAATAAGTTTCTCAAGCCAAGGGATTTGTTTGTTTTTACGGGTCCACCATAGATCTTCCCAGACGTAGTGAACTGCTAGTTGTTTATACTTGCCGAATTTTCCAAAATGCTTGAGTAGTTTTTTAACCGACACAGGGTTTTCCGGATCTTTGTTAAAGAAAACTTTGGAGTAGATTTTTTGCTCCCAAGGGGAAACATGATTGAAAAAGTCCCAATGGTGAAAGACGTCAAAAAGTAAATACCACACCGTTGCAGGTCCGACTCCATAAAGTTTTAAAAGCTCAGTCATTTGTGTTTCTCTGTCTTTTTTTCTTAAATCCATTTCGTTAATCGCGCCCTGGGCAAAATAATCGTCAGTCTTTTTGATTGATTTGGCTCTATAACCCACTTTCAAATCTCTAAGTTCCGGTTCAGTTGTTTTTGACAACCCACCCTCTTTCCAGAAACACCAAAGCCTCTTTCCGTCATACTCTAGTTTTGTACCATAGTTTTCAAGTAAGGCTCTAAACATTTGAACCGACCTTTTTACTGTTGCATTTTGTAAAACAATTCCGATTATTAGGTATTCATACAGTGAACTTGGGTGTCCTGGTCTCATTCCGTATAATTTCTCAATAATTGGTTTAAAAACCTTATCTTCCTCAAATTTTTTGTAGAAATCTGATAATTCAAGTTCTAAATTGTATCTGTATTTTATTTCATCAACTAAAAAGTCTATAAATTTTTGAGAAAGTATCTTGTTGTAATGTATTGATACATCGATACGTGGTTTGTTTACACTTCCGTTATTTTTGAATTTTAAACCTAGAGGTTTTTTCTGCCACAACCAAGTTTGCCACCTTATTCCTTTTTCCCAGTAGTTATCCCCGCTGGTAAAGTGGTCTGGTTTATGGAATGTAGCATCAAAATTAAATGGAGAAGTAGGCTTAACTTCAATGGTAGCTTGCTTTTTAAGTTTCATAGTGATTTTTGGTAATATCTCTTGTTTTTAAGCTTCTCTGGTAGTAACGATTCTTTGGTGTATTTATCGTAACTTTTGCCATAGCCCAATACTTTCATCAGCTTTGTTGGTGCATTCAAAATTTGCATCGGGATGGGCAGGTTACCATTTTTCTTGACGTCTCCCAAAGCTTTCATATACGCGTCATAAGCCGACCTGTCCTTTTTTGCTGTTGCCAAATAGATTGCCCCTGCGGCTAAATTTTCCTGACACTCTGGGTAACCAATTTGCTGACATGCTTGGAATACTGCATTGGCAACAACCAAAGCGGTAGGAGAGGCTACATCTTCGGAGGCAAATACTACCATTCGCCGGGCGATATAGAGTGGGTCTTGGCCGGCTTCAACCATTCGGGCTAAGTAATAAAGTGCAGCATCAACATTTGAAGCGCGCATACTTTTAATAAATGCGCTTATCGTATTGTAGAATTCTTCGCCTCGGCGGTCGAAAGTTAGTTGTCTTCGTTGCAAAGCAACCTCGACGTGTTTAGTGACTAGTGTATGGTGTTTAGTGATGTTGCTGGCAATTTCAAGGACGTTGAGTAAAACTCGCGCGTCGCCGTTTGAGGAGTCGGTTAAGAATCTTTTTGCCTTTGGCTCTACTTTGATTTTTAAATATTTGACCGCTTTCTTAAAAATAATTTCAAGTTCCTTGTCTTCCAACCTTTTAAGAACGAGTACTCTAGTGCGAGATAAAAGTGGGCCGATGACTTCAAACGACGGGTTTTCGGTTGTCGCGCCGATTAGAATTATGTTCCCACGTTCAACATGAGGAAGGAGTTTATCCTGCTGGGCTTTATTGAACCTGTGGATTTCGTCGATAAAGACAATAGGAGAGTTCTTGGTTATTAGTTCATAGTTCATAGTTTTTGGACTGTTGCTTTTGATTATTTTCTCTATATCGCGAGCCGAGGTGTTTACCGCGGAAAATTCGAAGAACTCGCGCTTGAGTTTACTGGCGACGATTCTGGCCAGTGTAGTTTTGCCCGACCCCGGCGGTCCCCAGAAAATCAGAGACGGAAAATAGTTATTGGTCAGTTGGTTAGTTAGTAATTTTCTAACAATCCCATTTTTACCAACCAAATGCTCTTGGCCGACAAAATCAGCCAAAGTGTTGGGCCTTAACTTTTCCGCCAGTGGCTGTGCCATACTTTATTATAAACTTTACCTGCACAGTAGGCGAACAAAATGCGAAGTAAAGGGACAATTTTTGTATTAAGGGGTTTTTCTCCCCTGGCAAGCAAAGTTTAGAAAAACAAAGCCGGATTCGGGATGTGTAACTTTTATTCTGTGAACTACGTTGAAATTGCGATTATGTAATCTGATAAATACCTCCTCAGCATGCGGGCCGGTTAGAGTCGAAAAAGGTTTATAAAGTGGTCGAAGCAAAGATAATCCACAATAAGATGTGGTGTGTGTGTTAATAAACAACTCATCAAGGTTTTCAGAGAGAGCCTGTTTGTCGACCTCTTCAAAATGTGTTCCGATTCGATTTAAAACAGTGTCGACTCTATTACCAACATTAGAAGTTGACCGTCTATTTGCAGCAAAACTTTGTTGATCGTCTGGAAAAATCATACATCTGGAGAAAAACCATCCGTTGGGTTTGATGTTAGTTGCTGTATATCTTAGGTATGCTTCGAAATCATTATATGGTGACTTTGCCGATGCTGAACTTGGACAGCTATATTCTCTAGTCATCCAGGTATTCAATATATCTCCGAAAACAATATCGGGTTGAACTTTAGGTTTGTAATCAGTAATATCCGATTTTATGAGGGTTACTCCAGCTTGCCAGTCGTAGTAACCATTTTCCCCCATTACACTTAGTAGCGACAAAACAGTATCTGATTGATCAACTAGCGTTATGTGGGACCCGTTCCACCCTTTTTTTTTGCACAATCCGATAGTCAAAAACAACCCGTCCTGGTTGTACGACCCGACTAATAAAATTTCTCTAGGTTCTGTAAATTCTATTTGAAACAAATCCAAAGTTCTAAAAAGTCCTCTAATATCTGTTTCTTTTTCTTTAGTGGTGAATTCGTTTTGGCCTTCATGCTTTAATTTTGCAGGCGCAAAGTCAAATTCGTACTCATCAAATGCAGCTAGACCACCAGTCAAATAAACAAATCTTTCCGGGACGTTTCTCGCATCAAATCCTGGATAAATGTCTTCTTTCCATTGTAGAAATCCTCGTGGACTAACAGTAAGTAATCTGCCCCAAATTTGCTGTTCGGTTTCGGTAACTGACATTTTTGATTTATGGGTGGTATTATAACATGTACATTTTTTGTTACGCTATTATTGACATTGTACATTTATATTGTTAAAGTTTGGTTATGAATATCATTCCTGTCACCAAGGCAAGAAGCATACTGGGGGAATTAGCAGAGAAAGTCTCGGGCGAGAAATATTTTATATTGACAAAGGGAGGCAATGCTAAAGCTGCCATTGTTGACATAAATTATTTGGACAGACTGCGAAAGGCTGTGGCAAAAGTTTTTGGTAAAACTTATATCGACCCAAGGCTTTCCAAATATACCCGTATTTTTCCCAATTCCGAGATTAAAGAATGGCTAAAAGAAGACGAGCTTTAAAAATCGCTTTTCTTGATTCAAGTGTTCTATTTTCCGCTGTCTATTCCCCAACAGGTGGGTGATCGAAGCTTTTTACAATCCGCGGACTAAAGTTAGTCACCTCGAAGGTTGTCCTGGCGGAAGTTGAAAGAAACGTAAGACACAAACTTGAAAGCTATCATCTTGGTAGATTTTTCAGGCTAGTTGAAAAACTAATAATATTGGATATCGAACCAAATGTTAGAGACATTTCAAAGGCAAAAATGGTTATTGTTAAAAAGGATGCAGTTATTTTGTCTCAAGCGAAAGTATCAAAGTCAGGTTGTCTATTTACATTGGACAGAAAACACTTTTTGAATGAAAAAGTTGAGAAATTTATTAAGCCGATAAAAGTCATTACTCCTAAAATGTATTTTCAGGGTGGTAATTATTAGTAGATGGAGAAATTGCAGAATTTTTTGGCTGGGGTGAGGATTTTGGAAGAGGCGGACTCGCCGATTAACGGGCATATTGTAGTTAAGTACGACTTTGCCTGGAAAACCCATATTCAAGCCGGGGGGCTCACCCAGTCCGGCGGAGTTGTAGAGGCGGTGTGGAAAAGCACATTTAAAAAACTCCAAACTTCCAAACTTCCAAACTTCCAAAGTGTTCTGATCCTCGGATTGGGAGGGGGGACAATTGCGAAATTGGTCAGAAAAAACTTTCCCCGCGCCAAAATCACAGGGGTAGATATCGACCCGATTATGATAGGACTTGGGAAGAAGTATTTGAAACTTGAAGACTGTGCCGTAAATATAATTGTTGATGACGCTTTTGAATTTCTCACGAGTCACCAGTCACCTGTCACCCGTCACTATGACCTTGTTTGTACTGATCTATACACCGGCGACCACTATCCTCAAAAATTTGAAACTACAAAGTTTATAAACTTGGTGAAAAAGGTTTTGTCAGCAAAAGGAACCGCTATTTTTAATCGACTTTATTATGGCGAAAAAAAACCTTTAGCCATGAAATTTTTAACAAAACTTGAAAAGGTTTTTGATAGTGTTCAAGTTGTTCATCCCGAAGCTAATATAATGTTTGTCGGTAGGCATTCCCACGCGCTTTCCAAAAAAACAGCCAAAATACAAAGAAGAAAGAAATAAAAATGAGGACCATCACAATTGGCAAAAATTCCGGCGGCAGGCAAGCTTTGGTTTCTCCCTCCAGACAGGAATTTTCAAGGCTATCGTGAAAGGCTAAGAACCCAAATACCGATAACCAGAAGATAACCACAGCAAACGCAGCCAATTTTGACTTAATCTGCATCCTTTAATCTCATTAATAGTAATATATTGGGACTTCACAGTCAATTTGAGGTAATATATAAAGATGCTCAAATTCTTTTCGAAGCTGCTGGACACAAACCAGAAAGAAATAAGCAGGCTCTCCAAACTTGTTGAGCAAATCAACGGTCTCGAGCCTGAATATAAAAAATTTAGAGTTAAGGACTTTCCCCGGAAAACCCAGGAGCTCAAAAAGAGAATCGAGGACGGGGAACCTCTTGAGTCACTTCTTGCCCATAGCTTTGCTTTAGTCCGCGAGGCCGCGGTAAGAACTCTAGGTCAACGACCTTTTGACGTTCAGCTAATGGCCTCAATTGCTTTGTTCGAAGGGAAAGTCGCCGAGCAGAAAACCGGTGAGGGGAAAACATTATCGGCTGTCCCCGCATTATACCTACGGGCCCTGACCGGAAAAGGGGTTCATTTGGTGACGGTCAACGACTACTTGGCAAGAATCGGCGCCGGGTGGAATGCGCCGATATTTGACCTCCTGGGGCTGACCACAGGTGTCATTATTCAGGAAAACAAATCTTATCTATACGATCCTAAGTTCAACGATCCGGGCCATGGCGATGAGCGGCTTGCACACCTAGTGCCGGCCGAAAGGAAGCAAGTGTACTCTGCAGACGTTACCTATGGGACAAACAATGAATTTGGGTTTGATTATCTTCGCGATAACATGGTGACCTCGATTGACCAAATGGTCCAACGCAGTCACTATTTTGCAATTGTCGACGAAGTGGACTCGGTATTAATTGACGAGGCGAGAACACCTTTGATTATTTCGGCTCCGGATACGGATCCTACGGACAAATATTTTAAGTTCGCCAATATTGTAAAGGGGCTTAATTCAGACACCGATTATGAAGTGGACGAGAAATCCAGATCGGCGACTTTGACCGAGCACGGCATAACAAAGGTGGAGAAGTTGCTGGGCGTGGATAATTTGTACGAAAAAGATTATGAGTCGATTCATCATATTGAAAACGCGCTTCGGGCAAGGTCACTCTATATTAGAGATAAAGACTATATCGTTAAAGAAGGTCAAGTTACTATTGTTGACGAATTTACAGGAAGATTGATGTTTGGCCGCCGCTGGAGCGACGGGCTCCACCAGGCAGTTGAGGCCAAAGAAGAGGTTGCGATACAAAGAGAGAGTAAAACCCTGGCGACGATTTCTTTTCAGAATTACTTTCGCATGTATGACCACCTTTCCGGGATGACGGGAACGGCAGCAACAGAGGCAGATGAATTCAAAAAGATTTACAACCTGGATGTAGTTGTTTTGCCGACGAATAAACCCATGGTCCGTTCTGACTTGCAGGATACTATTTACAAAACACTTCGAGCGAAGTACGGAGCCATCGTAGCAGAAATTCAGAAACGTCACAACGAAGGTCAGCCCGTGTTGGTCGGAACAACTTCGATTGAAAAAAATGAAATTATTGCCAGTTACTTAAAAAAGAAAAAGATTCCCCATAATATGCTTAATGCCAAAAATCACGAGAGGGAGGCGTCAATAATTGCCCAGGCAGGCAATCCGGGGGCAGTAACTGTAGCTACAAATATGGCGGGGCGCGGTGTCGATATTGTTTTGGGAGGAGCAATGCCTGTGCGCGAAAGCGGAATTGACCAAAAAGATTATCTGGCGACTGGCGACTATAAAAAGTGGAAAAGTGATCATGAGAAAGTAATTAATGCAGGAGGTCTGCATGTAATTGGCACCGAGCGGCACGAATCGAGAAGAATTGATAATCAGCTTCGGGGCCGCTCCGGCCGACAGGGTGACCCGGGATCGTCACTTTTTTACCTGTCTCTTGAGGACGACCTGATGAGAATATTCGGTGGTGAAGCGATCAAAGGGATCATGGATAGACTAAACCTCCCTGAAAATCAACCGATTGAAAATCGGCTAATCAGTCGCGCCATTGAACAGGCACAGGTAAAGGTGGAAGGTTTTCACTTTGACATCAGAAAGCGCTTGGTAGAATTTGATGATGTTGCCAATCAGCAACGGGACATTATTTATAAACTCCGCAGGAAAATATTAGAGACAAACAATGTAGGCGAGGAAGTCATGGATAAACTTAGTGTCCAGGTTGAGAAAATACTTTCGGCAACCTCAAGTGACACGGGTGGAAATTTTGATCATGAAAAAGCCGTTATCATGCTCACCGAAATTGTGCCGTTTGACGACGAGTCGCGAAAAAGAATTGAAAGTAATATTCAAAAACAAGGCAGTCACAACCAGATCAGAGAGTTTATGCTCAAGGTGATTGACGACGTCCACGAAGCCCGCGAAAAACAGGTTGGCGATACCGCCATGAGACAAATAGAGAAATATGCTTACTTGGGTGCGATTGACCACATGTGGATAGAGCATATAGACAGGATAGATGACCTTAGAGAAGGTATTAATCTTCGTGCTTATGGTCAGCGTGATCCGTTGGTAGAGTTTAAAAATGAAGCTTACGAACTTTTCGAAGGGTTGCTAGGCCGAATTGATGACGAACTATCCAGGCGGGTTTTCAGACTTTTTGTCGCCGCTCCCCAGCAGGAAATTCCGCTTGAGCAGGCAAGGGAAAATGTCGACCGAAGCGACATGATGGGTTTGGCTGGAGGAGCAGACGTCACCGCAGCCGCCGGAGAACCAGCATTTGAGAGAGTAGCGCCTGTCACCAGTCACCAACCACCAATCACTAAACACAAACTTGGCCGCAACAACCCCTGTTGGTGCGGCAGTGGCAAAAAATGGAAGAAGTGCCACTATCCGCAAATGGGGTGAGAATTGTTAATGTTTCAATTTAACTTAAGGAAAAATCTGTAACTATTAACGATTACTTATTGTTTAGATTATGACAATTGATGACTTGTCAGATTAAACGACTTTGGAACCTCACGTTCAAATGTATGGCGACATAATCATACAAAATATTCGTCAACTTGAACCGGTATTTAATACAGGAACTCGCAGTGAAACATATAAAATACATGATGCCAAATTGGAAGGAAACTATTTTGTTAAGGTGGTTGTAGATACCCAAGAACTGACAACATCTCACCCAGATAACCCCAGATTTAAAATTCTTCCTACCGAAACAGCACCGTGGTATCAACGTCCTCCTGAAAAGTCGACTAAAGAATATGGTTTATATATTTCGGATCGTTTTCAACATATGAAACAGTACAAACATTTTAATATTCCTCCAACGCAAGTGTGTACGGTGAGTTTAGATAATGGATCATATAAACATTTTTTTATACAAAAAGAAGCAGATGGTGATCTAATTCGCAGAGTTTTTCCAAATTCAAATAGTGCTTTAGGAGAACAGGAATACGAATTGTCAATTCTAAGTCAACTTTCGGATAACAATCCTAGTTCGATTAACAACCTGAAGCTTCTTGCAAAAGATCTCATTGACTTACTTAATAGAGATCATTTTTTACCCGACTTAAATTATGGAGTTCTTTCCACAGATAATATTTTTTATGACCCTAAAACAGGAAAATTTTCTTTAGTAGATGTTGCTGATACTTTTGATTTACCAGAGGCTTTGCTATCTCAATTAGATTCCTGGGAATTGCTAATCAACCGTGAAGGTAAAGTAAATGACAAATTAGTTAAATTTATTAACGACAACAAAAGTTTTGACAAACCGGATTTGGGTAAACTTGAAGATTGGTTAAGATCAATTAAAGGCATAATAAACTGGAGAGTAGTGTAAATCAAAAGTTAGATTATCCTGAGTTAGGATTAAATCAATATGATCTTTATTTCTTACATTATTTCAAAAAATGCCATTAATAGTAATTACCCTCAAAAAATGGAAATTAAATTGCTTGATATCTGATTATCGTTTTTAATTTTGATTCAGGAGTCTTGTGAGGATCGGACATATAAATTTCGTGGTGACGTCCTGCAATTTTAAAGCCTTTTTCTTTTGCGAACTCATGAAGTAAATTGACGGCAGCCTCTTCTTTATTGTAAGGACCGATGTGTAAAGTCTGAATAACCTTTTTGGCGTCAAAGGTTTCAAAATTAACTTTTTCTATCGGTAACTCTTGCTTTTTTTCTTTGGCCTGTTTCTTGGCAGCATCAACTAGGTCTTTGGTAATAAAAGCCGGAGTCATTATGATAAGTTTCCAAAAGATGTTTTTGAGGTTTGCACCCATGACAAACTTCCCTTTTTTAAACCACCATAGTCCTTCCAGAGCCGGAACTTTATAATCAAAATAGCCGTCAGGTTTTGTCAATTTTCCGAACTTCATACCCATTTTTAAGGTGTAAGCAGTTGCATAGAGACATTGAATTGCTTCTTGAAAGGGCGGGGCTTTCGATTCACCTTTGCCGTCGAAAGTTAAATAATGTCTCTCTGGTAATTTAAGTATCTGAACTTTTCCCGGTTTTGGAGTGTATTGATATTTAAGAAAATTCAAAAAATCTTTAGAATTTCCTATTTTTGAATAGTCCATTGAGTCAAATTATAACCCTTCTTCTCGAAGTTCTTCCAAAAGATTTTTTTGTTCTCGGGAAAGTTTTTCGGGAACCGTAACCGAAATCCTGACATATTGGTCGCCGCGGCCGCCTCCGCGAAGATGTGGCATGCCTTTGCCGCGAAGCCGAATCATCGTCCCCGAATTTGTCCCGGGGCGGATTCGCAACTTCACGGTATCGTCAACAGTTGGCACCTCTATCTCCCCGCCCAGAGCCGCGGTTGTAAACCCAATACTTTCTCTAAAATAAATATCCGCGCCATCGCGCTCAAACCTGGGATCTGGCCGTACATTAATCGACAGAATAAAGTCGTCAAATTCTATTCTGGACCCGTCATCGACTCCGGCTGGAATTTTTATCTTTCTTTTTTTACCCTCTATCTGAACCTCTTTGGCGACTCCCTTCACGGCATCCTCAAAATCAACCGAGATACTGTAACGTGGCTTGGCTCTAGCCCGGCGGAATGGTGAGCCGCCCCCAAAAAACTGTTCGAAAATGTCAAAAGGGTCGCCAAAATCAAAACTGGCAAACGGATTTCCCCCGCCGCCGTTTGTCGTGTAAGTATAAGTAAACGGCCCGTATTGGCCCGCTTGGCCAAAAGGGCTTCCTCCGCCAAAACCCCCACCCTGAGTAAAAGCCTGGTGACCAAACTGGTCATAAGCCTGTTTCTTTTTAGGATCAGACAGCACTTGGTAAGCTTCGTTTATCTCTTTGAATCGCTTTTCTGCTGCTTCCTTATCGTCTTTATGCCGGTCAGGGTGCCACTCTAAAGCTTGCTTTCGGTAAGCTTTTTTGAGTTCGTCAGCGCTCGCGCCTTTTGAAACTCCCAGAATATTGTAGTAATCTGCCTTTGCCGCAGCCACACTATTCTACAACCTCGCCTTCTTCCGCTTCGGCTTTGTCACCGGCTTTTGGAGATTTCTTTTTCCCTTCATCACCGCCTGACTGTTCACTGGTTTCCTGTTTCTTGTCATCTTGTTTTTGATACATTGCCTGCCCCACTTGGCTCAAAGTCTCGGACAACTCTTTAGTTTTGGCTTCTATTTCGTCTTTTTTATCGGAATCTTTTACTTCCTTAACTGCCTTTATCTTTTCCTCGACTTTTTCTTTAATGTCCTTGGCAACTTTGTCACCGGCATCTTTGAGAGCTTTCTCGGCGGTTGCAACCATCGCATCGGCTTGATTTCGAGCAGTTATCAATTCTGACTTTTTAGTGTCCTCTTCTTTGTGCTTCTCGGCTTCCTCCTGCATTCTTTTGACCTCGTCGTCAGAAAGGCCAACTGCGCCGGAGATAGTTATATTCTGGCTTTTACCTGTTGCTTTGTCTTTGGCTGTAACCTTGAGTATCCCTGAAGCATCAATGTCGAAAGCAACTTCTACTTGAGGCACGCCACGAGGAGCAGGCGGAATACCATCAAGAATAAACCTTCCCAAAGATTTATTGTCGGCGCTCATCGGCCGCTCGCCCTGGGTTACGTGAATCTCGACTTGGGTCTGATTATCTGCAGCCGTTGAGAAGGTCTCGGTCTTTGAGGCCGGAATTGTCGTATTTCTTGTTATCATCGGTGTAGCCACACCGCCCAGAGTTTCTATACCCAAAGTCAACGGAGTAACATCAAGCAGAAGAATGTCTTTGACGTCACCGGCCAAAACCCCGGCTTGAATAGCCGCGCCCACCGCCACAACCTCATCAGGATTGACGGACTTATTTGCTTCACGGCCAAAATATTCCCTGACCTTATCTATTACCTTGGGCATCCTTGTCATTCCCCCCACCATGATCACTTCGTCAACATCGTGCGGGTCGAGCTTGGCGTCTTTAAGGCACGCCTCGACCGGCTTAAAAGTTTTCTCTACAAGCTCTTCGACCAGACTTTCAAGTTTTGCCCGGGTAAGCTTCATAGTCAAATGAAGTGGATTGCCGTCTTTTTGGGTAATATATGGCTGATTTATTTCGACTTCCGAAGCCGCAGAAAGCTCTATTTTTGCCTTCTCGGCGGCGTCCCGGACCCGCTGCAACGCCTGCTTATCAGCTGTTAGGTCCATTGAGTTTTCTTTCTTAAATTCACTCACAATGTAGTCAACAACTACCGCGTCGAAGTCGTCACCGCCCAGGTGAGTATCACCATTTGTTGCTTTGACTTCAAAAACGCCGTCACCAAGCTCCAAAATCGAGATATCAAATGTCCCTCCACCGAGGTCATAGACCGCAATTTTTTCAGATTTACCTTTGTCCAAGCCGTAAGCCAGGGCCGCGGCAGTCGGCTCGTTTATTATCCGCTCAACTTTTAGCCCCGCAATTTCTCCTGCTTGCTTAGTCGCCTGACGCTGGCTGTCGTCAAAATATGCCGGAACTGTAATCACAGCCTGCTCCACTTTTTCACCAAGATAAGCTTCGGCGTCTTTTTTGAGCTTACCCAGGATCATCGCCGAGATTTCCTGCGGCGTATACGTTTTTCCCTCAACCTCCACAGCTGCCATATTGCCTGCCTGCGCAGACTTGTCTTTACCCGAAGTAATCGAGTAGGGAACCATTTTTTCGGTCCGCTTGACTTCATCGTCGGTTTTGCGCCTTCCCATCAACCTTTTAATAGAGTAGATCGTATTTTTGGAGTTTAGGATCATTTGCCTTTTGGCAACGTCCCCGACCAAGTTCTTGACAGGCTCCACCACAGACGGTGTAATATTCCGCCCAGTATCGGCTGCGGGGATAACTTTTGGCCGGCCACCCTCCATAACGGCAACGACACTATTTGTGGTACCCAAGTCAATTCCAATTATCTTGCCCATTAATCCTTATTCTCCTTTTTCATATTCTCGCCTTTTTTACTTTCTGTCAATCCACCGTATACTTTCACTTTAGCATGCCTTATTACGTGGCCGTCGGCAAATCGATAACCAGCCAGCACAGCCTCTTTAATCTTTCCGTGCTCTCCACCTTCGACAACTTCTATGACGTCTTGTGTGTCTTCGTCAAAAGCCTCACCTTGTCCCGCCGGAATGACTTCGACGCCCTCCTCTCTCAGTAAATCTTTAAATTCCTTGATCGCTATCGCCAAACCTTGATCGTTAATATGCTTTTGGGCAGCCTCCAGCATATCCAAAATCGGCAAAAGCCCGGCTATTATCCGCTGACTCGAATACTTGAAAAGTGCATCTTTTTCCTCGTCGGCCCTTTTCCTTAAATTATCGTAATCAGCCAAAGCCCTTGCCAGCTGTCCCTTGAGCTCGCTCACCGAATCTTTACTTTTTTTGTCTTTCTTCATTGAAGGGACAGCTCCTCGATAAGATCACCGAAATATCTGACAGTAGGTATTATATACGGATAATCAAATCCCAACGGGCCAATGACACCAATCGCACCGGTTTTCCCGCCCGCAGTAAATTGCCTCGCGACCACCCCGACTGGTTCAAAAAATCTCCAGCCGAGCTCCTCGCCAAACAAAACCTCAACCGGTGACCCAGACTCAAGCCTTTCAAAAAAAAGTTCGTGTATTCTTTTACTTTCTTCAATTAACCCGAATACACTTCGGCACACAGCCATATCCGAAAATCCGGGATTACCGAAAAGGCTCGCATAGCCAGCGTGCCAAGTGCTTCCGTCATCCAGTGCCGAAACGGCCAATGCCCCAGTTCTCCGTGCCAGTCCGTGAGTAGCCTCATTAATAATCCTGTCGACGTTTCCTTTATAAGAAGATACCTCTTCTTTTGCACGAACTTCGTCGGTCAAGCTAAGGTGTTTTTCTTCCATTAGCTGGCTTATATAAAACTTCATCGCTTTTGGAGTGGGAACCCGACCGGCTGACGTGTGAGGTTGTTTTAAAAAGCCTTTGTCGACCAGCTCGCCCATCTCGTTTCTGATAGTTGCCGATGAGATTCCAAGTGAGTATTTCTTTTCAATAACTTGGGACCCGACGGGCTCGGCCGATTCGATATACTCGTCGACAATAACTTTAAGTAATTGCAGCTGTCTTGCCGTCAAATTATCCTTCATATAATTATATTAATTTACCCTGAGCATTAGTCGAAGGGTTAGCACTTATATACCACGAGTGCTAACAAGTTGTCAAGTCTTAGTGTCAAGAAATTGAATCAGCATCCGGGCCAGTAATTGGCTCCCGCAGAGCGGTACTTTTCGACAAAAACCTTTTAACTAAGCCCACAAAAATTTTGAGTTCGTAAGACCTTAGTAACCATGCCACAAAAACGTAGACCACTAAGCCAATTACGCTCACGCCCACAGTCAGAAATAACAGATTTAAAGTATAGCGTGTGTCAAGAACAAATTTTTCAAACGCGATTTGCTCGGCGTCCAGCTTACCCAAAAACGAAAGGCGTTTAACCCAGGTGTAACGATCAAAAAACTTAAGCAAAAAATACATCACAAACCCGGAAACCGAAGCCGAAGTTAAAACCTTTAATAAGGGTAGAAAAAGACTCCTTGTGTTTGCGTGATTAATCTTCTTAATCAGCATATAAAAAAGCACAATCGACTGAACAGTCGTGGACAGAGAAAAAGCCGCTGCAAGCGACCAGATATCAAGACCAAGAACTCGGATGAAATAAAAACTTGCAACGACGTTAATAAAGATGCTACCGATAGACACAAAAACGGGAGTTTTGGTGTCGTGAAGCGCATAAAATGCACGCGAAAAAAGAGCCGTTGCAGCCTGAAAAACAATCCCTACACCAAAGGCCGACAAAACCATTCCCGTCTGTACCGTTGCTTCCCAACCAAAAATATCTGTTCCGTAGACCAAACGGACAAAAGGGATACGCAAAACGATCAGCATAACCGCAAGTGGAGTAATTAAAAACACCATTTGTGCGAATACCGAAAACAAGGTTTTTCTAAATTTCTCCAAGTCATTATCCATCCTTGCAAGAGTCGGAAGCGCAGCTTTGGCAACCGAAGTACCAAAAAGGCCAACAGGCAAAAGCTGTAAAGTGTTGGCAAAAGTAAAATACGTGTAACTCGACACAGACAGCAACGAAGCAAAGTAAAGCTCGACCGTCTTGGCAATTTGCTGGAAAGACAAATCGACAACTCTTGGTAGGGCAAGACGGCCTATCTTCTTGACGTCAGCGTTGGGCTTTACCTGACTGCCAAATCTAAAACCCAACTTAATTGAAGCAGGCAACTGAATCAAAAAGTGGAATGCCGCACCAATAAGAACACCAACAGCAGGTGCCATAAGCCCAAGGCTATTCGAAAAAGCAACTGTTCCGGCAATTATCCCCAAGTTATAAAAAACCGGCGCGAGCGCCGGAACAAGAAAAATCCTCAGCGATTCCAAAACACCCGTCAGCACGTAGCTAACCACAAAAAATGCCTGGGCAGCAAATAAAACTCGCGCGATAGCGGCAATTGTGTGAGTCTGCTCTAGCGTAAACCCTGGGGCCATATAAGAATAAACCAAATCTGCCTTAAAAGAAAAGATAAGAGCTAGGGGTATAAAAATAATCAGACCAATATTAACCACTCTTGCGGCCGTGTCCCAGGCTTCCGATTCACCTTTTTTAAGCGATTTTGTGAAAACGGGAATAAAAGCCGACGAAAACGTACCAAAAACAAGAACTTCAAAAATCAGGTCGGGAAGCCGAAATGCAGCAAAAAAAAGCGATAAGTCCTCGGGCACAAAAAAATGTGCGAGTACCCGCTGCCTTACCAGCCCTAAAATTCTCGAAGCAACTATCATCAGCATTATTGTCGTTGCCGCAGAGATGACACTTGATTGCGGAGAGAAAAATATTTGCTTACCTTTTTTTATTATCTTATCCATGTTGAAATATGATACATTGTCAATTATACTTTACGCCATGCCGGTAACCAAAACCGCAAAAAGAGCTCTGAGGTCAAGTAAACGCAAGGAAAGCAATAACAAAGTGTCCATCACCAAACTGGAAGTATTGCTTAGAACTGCCAGAAAAAGTAAAAAAGAAAAGGATCTGATTGCAGCTTTTTCCATGGTAGACCGTGTGGCCAAGAAAAAAATAATCCACAAAAACAAGGCAGCGCATATAAAATCTTTGCTGTCAAGGTTGTTGCCTAAAAGACCCACAGCCAAAAAATCCAAATCTCCCAAAAAGAGGTAGTTCTTCATTTATTTCACCTCTTTTAATGTGCTATATTGGAAATTGGATACTATTATGGCTGCTCAAAAGAAAAAAACTAAAGAAATAAATCTGCTGCCCCAAGAACAATTTGCTACGACAACCACAGGCCGTGTCTTAGCCTGGGTGCTCTCTACTTTCAGATTGATTGTCATCTTGACGGAAATGGTAGTAATAATTGCCTTTCTATCCAGATTCTGGCTAGATATCCGTTCTAGCGACTTGACTGACGAGGTTGAAAATCAAAAAGAAATTGTGGAGTCGTATAGCAATTTTGAAAAAGTCTTCAGACAAACACAGAAAAAACTCGGGGTATTTTCGCAATTTAGCGCAAATCCTGCGCAATTTGACTTAGTAAAAAACTATATCACACCCTACCTTCCGTCTGATGTTTTTCTTAAAAGTATCACCCTCACCTACAGTGAAGTGCGAATCCAAGGGTCAAGTTTTACAGAGCAGTCTATTGCCCAGCTAATTTCAAATTTAAACTCGGCTGGCAAACTAAAGGATGTAAAACTTACCCAAGTATCATCTAAAAACGAGTCGCCGTTTATTGAATTTTCGATAAGTTCAATATTAAATGAAGGAGGAACTATCTAAATGGCAGTGGGCTGGAGAAAAGACTATTTAAGGTATCAGCGGTACTTTTTGAATCTTTTTGCTGTTTACAAAAACAGAGACGACGTAAAAGCGTTTTTGGAGATAATCATGTCTCTTGCAACTGTTACATTCTTTGTTATTTTCGCGTTAAAGCCGACGATTGTTACTATTACACAAATACTAAAGGACATAGATTCCAAACAAACTATTTTAACTACATTAAAACAAAAAACTGAGGACTTAGGTCTCGCCCAGGACCTCTATAACCAAGAAGTGGACCGGATTTTGCTTTTGTCTACTGCCGTTCCCGAAAATGCACAGGTCGAAGACTATATACGGCAAATTAGTTCGATTTCCAGCAAATATTCTGTCACGCTAACAAATCTGAAAATAGAAGGCACAGTTCTCAAGGGAAGCGAGGGGTCGGTACAAAAATCCAGAAACGAAGAACTCGCCCCACTTCCTGCCGGATCAAAAGGCTTTTCTGTAACCATGTCCGCCAACGGTAGTTACTCTGACTTAGTAACCTTCCTTCAAAATGTCGAGGGTTTAAGACGCCCTATCTGGTTAGACGAAACAAACTTTAGCTTACGGGAAACTGCTGAGGGCAACTTGATATCTTTGTCTATTAAAGGAAGAGTCGTCTACGAAGGAGATGACACCCAACAATGAGAAAAAGAATTAAAGTACCCGGACTAGTCACAATTATGGCCTTGACATTGATTACGGCAATTTTATGGGTCGGATTCGAAGTTATACGAATTGTCATAGCCAAACCAAATCCAGATGTACCCGCGGAGGTTCTTAAAGAACTTAACCCCACTCTGGACGCGGCCCAATTGGACAAACTTCAGGGAAGAGTTTATTTAAGTGAAGAGGAAATAGACAAATTTGAGATAGAGCCAGTCCCAATTCAAGCACCGCCGCCAGCAACAGTTGAACCTGAAGAAGTAAGCGAAGAGTCAAAAGTTTGACAAATGAGGAAACCTTTCAAGATACCTACAGTCTTGGCACTACCGCTCATTTTTGTAGTTTTCATCGGCGCACTTTACTTTATAAATTATTTTCGAGACTACTCGGTGCAAGTCCCGGAAGGAGTTACACCACAAGATGTCAGGATTACAAATATAACCGAAAACTCATTTACTGTTTCATGGCTTACTAATACAAAAACAAGTGATTTTTTAGTCTGGGGTAAAGCAAATCAACTTGAAAACGTAACAGGTAACAACCCTCAAAGTTTTGAGATGATCCACTATATTACCATCACCAACCTTCATCCGGAAACGGCTTATTCATTTAAAATAATCTCGGGAGGAATAGAGTTTGACAATGCCGGCAATCTTTGGCTGACTAAAACGGCACCGGTGCAACCACCACCCAAACATTCTCAAATAATTTCGGGCTTGGTTACCACCGAAAGCGGCCTGCCTGTTGCAAAGGCGCTGGTACTTGTAACCGGGGATCACCTGAGTCCGCTTGCAACAACCACTTCGGAAAGCGGTAACTGGTTTGTACCCCTGTCAATATCGAGAACTGAAAATTTGCTTTCTTACTTTACGGTCAGCGAGCAGCCCGAGCTTACTATTTTTGTCCATGCCGGATTAGAAGGAATTGCTTCCGCTAACGTTGATGCCGACAATATAAACCCAATCCCGCCTATTGTGATCGGAAAAGCTCAAGACTTTAGAGACAAATCAATTGTCGCACCGCCTGAAATAACCAGAGCAAAGATCAACCTTTCAGCAAACACGTTCCAACCTTCAGGGTTTTCGACTGAAGAAAGTGAGCAGGTAGAGGAAACCGTCGCCCCGACCCCAACTGGCACACCGACTCCCGAGCCGATGTTCGAGAAACTCGATAAAGACAGCAGCGGCTCTTTTTCGGTAATTACACCATCAAAGACGCAACAAGTACAAGCAAACGGTCCATCTCGCGACTTGACACCAGTTTTTATCGCACCTATCATGGGAGTAAGCCTATTTTTGGTAGGCGTTTATGTAGGTAGAAAAATAAAAGATTAATGGATCCCAAAACAACCCCACCAACAGATCAAATGACTAACCAGGACAATGCCGGTTTCATGACGCCTCCGCCGACCGCGCCACAGAGCGATCAGCAACAGCAGGATACAACTGACCAGCCGGGACCGGCTTCCCTCTCTGTAGCTGATCTCGCAGAAGGCAATATTGCTCCGGATGACAACCATACAGTGATCGCTGATAACACACAGTCTTCCTCGGAACACGGTAGGCCAAAAGCAAAAATTTTAGCGACAATTCTGGGGATAGCACTTCTTGTGCTTGGGGTTGGTGCCGGAGTGGTACTTGTAAGACAGCCTGCACAATTTCGCACAAGCGCCTGGGATTGTGATAAATACAACTTTGAAGTCAACCAAGACGGTGTAGTCACCGTCAAAAACGAGTCAAACCGCAATGAGCCGCTACAACTGGCAAAAATTTATATAAATTCGGTAGAGGTAGCAACTCTTGACGTTCCAAATCTTAACGCCGGAGACTCCGCAACATTGGGCAATGTTTCTGTCCCCGATGACGGTTTTAGTTGGCAGGTAATAGGGTCAAAAGATTGCAGTGACAGTGGCAACTACGGGCCAAAAGAGACACCCGCACCGCCGGAGCTTGAAACCAAAGTAGACTGTAGCGGGGGCTACATCAAAAATACATCCAATCAAAACGTTTCAGGTATTTTCGAACAGTTTGATCCGTACTTTAAAAAAGAATTTTCGCTCACCCCAGGCGAAAGCACGACACAAGAATGGCAGGGAGACCTTACTCCCGATATTACCCTGATGTACGTCGACGTCACGGGCACCGGAAGAATAGCCGGTGAACACTACCCGCCAAACTGCAGCACACCGACCGCCACGCCGACAGGTACCCCAACAAGTACCCCGACACCGACCCCCACACCTACTCCCACAAGTACACCTCCGAACGCCTGTATTGAAGTCGGGTGTAGCCAAGTCCAAGCTTACTCGGTAACAGGAAGTGTAACGGTTGCCACAAATTGGACAGCCTTGACCAACGACAACCTGGAAAACCTTGAAAGCGGGGATAAGATCTACTTTACAGTTTTGGGTACAACTTCACAAGGGCTGGTGGATAAAGCAAGATTTAGGGTTAATTCAATAGACTGGGACGGTGAAGTGACCGATAAAAGGCCAGGGTCTGAGGAATTCTATTATATATACGAAGTCCCTAGCGGAGTTTACAGTTTTGAAATATACGCCCAAGTCCATCATAATGAATTAGACATTTGGATGTGATATGAAAGACTTTTTGAAGAAAAACGGATTAACCTTTGCTATCGTCGTCGCCACCATCGTCTTGGCAGGAGTTGCAATCTTTACGGCATTAAGACTTTACAGTTTAAGAGGCGAACCCGTAGCGCCGACCGCCCCGACAAGCCAACCAGAAGCCTTCGGCGAAACGCCGCAGCCTACACCCTGTGAATACGGATCTTGTACCAAGTTGGCATTCACGCTTTCCACCCCAACGCCGACAGGTACACCAACAAGCACGCCAACGTCGTCGCCAACTCCAACGCCGACCTCTAATGCAACCAGTACGCCGAACCCGACTAACACACCTACAAATTCGCCTACACAACCGCCGATCGGAGGGATAGATTCCACACCCCAACCGGAACTTCCCGAAGCCGGAATAGCTGCACCGACATTAATCGGCATCGGCCTTGGAGGACTGCTGCTTATCTTCGCAATAGCATTAGTGTTATAAACTTTACCATCCTTCAAACCATCTATAAGATTCGTTTAATTGAACAGGAACCGGTAAACCCGAAAAGCGCGGGTAAAAATAAACGAAGCTCAAAATAAACAACGCCAACATCGGAATTAAATATTTTTGGTTTCGTCTTAGAACGTAACCGATTGCAATCGCCATAAACGGAATTGACGGCAGATAATGATACAAAAACATAATTCGCGGACTTGCAGCCCACGGCGCAAAAAATATTACATAGGAAAAAACAACCAACCCCAGCTTTTTATTCCGCTCGGAAAAAGCATAATATCCACAAATTGCCACCGAGGCTAAACCAAACCAAAAAACAATCGGATTTCCCATTATGTAAATGTTGCTGACTATGCCGTTTTTCACTTCCCCGCCATAAACCCAAACAGGCCGACTCATCACTGGCCAACTCCACCAGGGAGAAGTAAAAGGGTGTGTTGCTTTAAGTCTGGTATGATACCACCACATTTGCTTTTGAGTATCGACAAACATATCAAACGGAACCACACCGGTTTTTTCATTTATGTGACTCTTATAAGCTGTATTTTCCACGTACTCTCTTTGGATTTTCGCGCTCAAAAATAGCGGCGAGTAGGCCAGCACATAAACCAGAGGAGGAACAACCGCAAACCACAAATAGGAGGGCTTTATTTTTTTCTTCAAGACAAAGTGGGCCACTAAAAAAATCGGCAAAGCGTACAAAGTACTCCATTTGCTTGCGGCGGCCATCCCCAAAGACAAACTGGAAACAAAATGGTTATCGTTTATATATAAATAAATCGAAAGCAACATAAATGTAAGAAAGTAAATGTCATTCATTCCTATCCTGCTTAGAGTCAGCGGCAACCCCTCGAGTGAAAAAACAAGCGAGGCAACCAAAGCGACGCTTCGATTCTTAAACAGCGACAAAGTGACTAAAAACACCAATAACGTAGCTATAACTCCAAATAAGGCTCCGGGAAGTCTCCACCCAAGTTGATTTTCCCCAAACAGACTCATTCCGGCAGCCATGATGAGCTTTGCCATGGGAGGATGTGTCCATTCGTATGCAAATCCTTCGGGGTGAGCGTTCCACCATTCCCAAGCAAAACTATTTCCCTCCAGCATCTGGCGGGCCGTAAAGGCATGATAGACTTCGTCAAAGTAATCCTTCTTCGGGCTATCCAAATAGAAAATTCTCGAGACTGCCGACAACAAAAGAATTAAGACTAAAAGCTTTGTAGTTGTCTTTTTAGTAACATCGCTAAACTTAATTTCTTTAGCCTTCAGTTTCAAAATAGCAGGTATTCTGATGCTGGGCAAAGGAGCGGCCTTCTTTTTAAAACTTCGGGCAAGCAGGCCACCGAAAAATACCAAGTTACCAAGAATAAATATCTTAATAAGGTTATCCGAAAAAATCTTTTTAAAATCGTCGACTATCCAGGTATAGGAATATAGTGTATTTAAAACGTAAGTAGCAGACAAAACCACGTAGGTAGCCATTATTTTCCAGTCCAGGACTGCGACAATCGATACAAACGCCAGAGAGGGCAACAAGTGGCGTTCATGAATACGACTAAAAAACAAAAAATTTGCAACAAAGAGTATAGCCGCCAAATAATACTGTGAGGCTAACCGTTTGGATTTAATCAACCGCACAAAAGAAACAAGCCCAATAGTGCATGTAATTAACACCCCCAAAAATCCCGTGTCAGTCAGTCCCGAACCTTCATTTTGCCAAAAACCCCTAAGTGCCCAAAAATTAAAAGCGTTGATGGAATTGTAAGGATACTGACTCAATGTCGCTATAATCCTGTCATAAATAAAGTTAATCAGGTTGCCAGAGGCAAAAGGCAAAAACACAAGAAATAAAACGACCAAGAATAAACATACATACACAGCAACCTTCTTTAATCCCCACTTCTTTTTAACCATCAAAAAGAAAATTACCGGTACCGCCACAGCGGCTTGGGGCTTAACCAAAAAACCAAAGGCCAAGAAGAAAGAAGAAAGATAGATGTTTTTGGTTGCAAACCAAATGGCGAGCAAACTGAAAAAGGCCGTCAGACTGTCCACCTGACCCCAAAGAGTTGAATTGGATATTACTGCCGGATTAAACAAAAAAACGGCCGCGGCGATAAGACCCAATTTGCTGTTTTTAATCTTTGTAACAATCAAATAAATTAGATACCCCACGGCAAGGTCTGAAATAACTGCCGGAAGTTTAAATAACACTTCCGCAGGTATCGGTAAAAAGCCCCCGATTTTCGCCAAAAACCACAGAATATAAAGATACCCAGGCAGATAATCTGACCAGCTAGTATAAAAATTCTTAAACCCACCCTCGACCAGCATATTGCCCCAAGCAATAAAGGTATTTTGATCAAGTTCCAGCGTCCCAAATGGAGCCAAAATTAAACGGATAGTAAAAGCTGCCAAAATTAATAGTAGAATATGGTTTATGAAAAAGTTTCTGCTGCCAATTTTTGTTTTTGCCTTTGTCATTTACAAACTCTCCTCCCCCGCAGGTAACACGCCATTTAATTATTTTACCCGACTCGCGAGCGCATTTCTCGACGGAAAATATTACTTGACGGAAAAACCATCGTGGCTAAGCGAATTGATCCCTTCGGGCGACAAATACTACGTCGTCTATCCGCCTGCCCCCGCAATTCTATTAATACCATTTGTATTCGTTTTTGGCGACAACTTTCCACAACAAATATTGGCACACTTGGTTGGAGCAGGAATTATATTATCTACGATAAAACTTGCATTGCAAGTAAAAAAAGCTAACCGTCTTGCTGTCTGGTCCGGGATTTTGGCCGGTTTTGGCAGTATTGTTTGGTACATGTCCTCGGCCGGCTCGGTCTGGTACCTCGGGCAAACCGTCGCCGCCTTATTCTTGCTTCTTGCGATAAACGAAGCCCTTGGTAAAAAGAGACCAATCCTAATCGGCACACTTCTTTCAATAGCTTTTTTTTCCAGGTTAAACACTATCGTAACACTTATTTTCTATGCCTATCTGCTTAGAAAGGAAGTAAAAAAAGTAAAATATGTATTGCTTCTGATTTTCCCTATTGCCATGTCCTCGGTACTTTTTGGGTTATACAATTATGTCCGCTTCGGCAATCCCTTTGAAAACGGATACTTCCTTTTACCGGAGATCCTAAACGAAACAGGCGCTCCCTGGTTCGTCAAAGGGGTTATGAGTCCTTATTATATCTTCGACAACGTCAAAGCTGCCCTCTGGTCATTTCCCAAACTCCTCGATCACCTCCCTTTCATTCAGCCGTCCTGGTCGGGCTTGGCTATCTGGATCACTACCCCAGCCTTTATTTACGCACTCGGCGGGTCAAAGCCTAAAAAATTAATCAGAATTACTAAAGCAACAATTATACTAAGCTTCCTGGTAATAGCCATGCATGGCGGGACCGGATTTGCCCAATTTGGCTATCGCTTCGCGGTCGACTTTTATCCATTGTTAATTTTTTTGACAATACGAAACATCGCCAAAACAAACATTCATTGGCACCACTGGTTACTTCTTGGCTTGTCAATCCTTGTAAATGCCTGGGGGGTTATTTGGATTAATAAACTCGGATGGGTAAGCTTTTAATTTTTTTAATTCTCACCAGAATCACAATTTTCTTCTCACTATTTCTAATAAATAATGAGTTTGTTCCGTCCGTATTTAGTGAAAGGTGGGATGGCAACAGTTATAGATTTATCACCGAAAACGGTTATCAAACAAAAGAAAATGCCGGCAGCGAATTTATTGTTTTTCTGCCGCTTTACCCGACCATCTTGCGATCACTAAATTTTATCAACTTACCAACAGCATCAATCGCTTTTATAGTATCTAACACATTTTTTGTGATTGGAAGTCTAAGTTTGTATAAGCTTTTATTAGTCGATTACGGCGAGAGGTTTTCAAGAAAAGTCGTGGCCAGCTTGGCCCTTTTCCCCACGTCTTACTTCTTTTCCGTCGGCTACCCGGAATCGCTATTTCTTTTTACCACAACAGCTTCGCTCTATTTAGCCAGAAGAAATAATTTCCTCCTGGGTTTCATTTTTGCAGGCCTTGCAACAATCACCAGACCTACCGGCATTTTCCTTTTTCCAACACTTATTTATTTAATTCTTGTTTCAAAAGAGAACAGACTCAAAAAGTTATTTTCTGCGACCCCCGGTCTACTATTCCCAGTCTATTACTTACTTGTCAACTACAAATTACACCAAGACTTTTTGGCATTTAAGTCTTTCCTGGAAACTTTTTGGCAAAAAGCTTTCGACCTACCCTGGAAAGGGATAATCAAAAGTTTTAAATTGACAAATTACAAAGACTGGACCCTGTACCAAAAATTAACCATTGGTCTTGGGGAAGGTCTTGCCTCCGCCAGCGGATGGATATTTTCCGCTTTAGCAATCTTTTTACGGGCTGAAATAAACCTTGCATATTCTGTTTTTACGATCCTGAGCGTCGCACTTTTCACCTCTACCGGATTTATACTAAGCAGTCCAAGATATTTGTTGTCGATTTTTCCGTTTTTTATAGTCTTGTGTCTGTTGCTTAAAAACAAACTTATATTTTACGCATGGCTAGTTGTTTCCTCTGTACTTCTAATTTTCTACTCAAACCACTTTTATTTGGGACATTGGGCTTTTTAAAACAAAGCTAAACATCATTTAAACATTCTCCCGTCAATGGATTAAAAAGAAGCCTAGTGTCAACTGGCCTGCCAGATGGAGGATTGTTTTCTATTTCAATACTTTTATGGGTATAGTACCCCATGCAGTCAAAAAGCTTGCTTTCATTGGTAGCGCTGTCACTCTCCATCCAAATATCAACATGCACGCGCCCATCATTTTCCCAGTTTTCCACACACCCTATGCACAAATCTTCCATAATCGCATACTTTCTAATATGCGGCAGGTAGATTAGCGAGCCAACCGGATATAAATTATTATCCGACGCGAAACTGACGGGGTCACCGTAAGTTCCAATACCACCGGCGACGTCATGAAGCGTGGGGTTGCCAAACCCCTTAGGATATGCAATCCCATTGCCCGGCGGAGGCCCGTTATCCGGCCAGCCGTAAAAAGTGACAAAGGCATAAACATAGTCTCCCGACGTCGTGGGCGGTGGTGCAAACGTAGGTAGCAAAGAAGGAAAAGTTGTGGGCGCGAATGTAGGCTCGGGTGTCGGCAACAAAGCCGGTTGGGGCGAGAAAATCACCTCTGGTAACTGGATAATTTCACTGGCTTGGAACTCTTTTACCTCAAGCTTATTTTTGGTATTTTGGACAAAAATTAATATCATTACGAGTCCGAATAATGTAAGAAGTAAAGTAATCAGCAGAGAAGTTTTATTGACATGTCTCACAAATCGCATGCACCGATTGTAGCATACTCTCCATATCGCGTTTTACTCGCCAGAAGGTGGTGCTATTACTGGGGATAGTGGTCTACCTTTAATATCCACAGGAGTCCATAATTCAACATAAATAGAGTCACCGTCCGGGCGCAATTTAAGTTCGTCGATTTGAATATCCTCTAACCTTAGGTGTTGATTGATTAACATTGTGATGGGGTTATCTCTTCTTGATGGGTCTCTCCAATCTATGCCTTCAGCATTGCAAATTGCTGCAATCACAGATTCAGCGGCATTTATTGTGCTGGTTGCATCTCTCGAGCCACGAGTTGCACTGAAAATAACTCTCCCATCCTGAATTTGATATACAACTTCCCCTGTCGTACCACCAAATCCCGCATATTCTATACGTTTAAGTTCTCTGTCACGTTCGTTTATTAAGACTAATTCTTGGGAAGATGCTTCTTCTGTCATTATAATCTTCGATTTCCAAAATGGTGAACGTTTTTAACAAAATTCGAACTCATTTTAAGTCAAGTTGTTAGCTCGCCGCTTCGCGGCTCGCTACTCCAGCGCGGCGCCCCCACCCGCCGCGCTTCCGTTATTTTTTGCGCGCGCGATTTTGCGATTGCTGTCGCAATCGCTTACTCAATTCGATTATGTCTCTTAAGAATTCCTAAATTATGAATTGTTAACACACCTTCCCACTTTATTTTTTGTTCCAGCCAAACATCCTCATATTGATGCCATATCCAATTGGGTGACCAAACACCATTCTCTCCAATAGTAGTAACTAGATAATCAAGGTTTTTCTCAATACCACTTTTGGCAAAATTTTCAAATTGTAAAGGTTGGGGAACATAAGTGTTCCATTTTTTGTAATCCAAACAGACAAGCTTTTCCGTAGCTTCTTTTATTTTTTTCTCGAGTCGTTTGGCTTTATCTAATGGTAAATGATTATAAAGACGAATAAAACAATAAACTTCGTGTTCTGATGGAAATTCTCGTCTATTTTCCCAATAGCTGATCGTATTCTCGGTTAATACGTCAAGGTCTAAAGTGGTGATAAATTTTTTATACTTATTTAAATAGCCAATAATTTCTGCCGTTGGGTTACCCCAAGAATCATCAATTACCGTTTGTTTTTTAACTCCATCCCAATGCCACCAAACAGCGTGAGGATAGTTGTTAACTTGTTTGGGAACCGTAAACCATCCTTGCCTATCTTTAACAAAACATTTTTCTAAATATTTAACTGCTTTTTCGATTACCTCATCATTTGGGTCAGAAATTTCTTCAAGAAATTGAAAAGCAATAGTTGTTGCCATTGGAGAAGAGTCTGGAAGAAGAAAGTCTGATTCCAGCGAATGCCCAAACCCACCATCTGGATTTTGAAATTTTTTCAGTTCTTCAACAATAGCACCGGGAATATTATTTCCTTCAAATAAATACCCAAACCGAGCTTTTTCTAACGGTCGGCAGTTTTTCTTAATGTATTCCCCAGCTTTAATTATTTGGTTCTTTGTAATCGTCTTCATTTTGATATTTGAGAAAATCCTAATTTATTACCGTCTTGGTCTTTGATAACAAATTTGTAACTTCCCCATGGGGTATGGTGTAATTCATCAATAACTTCAACTTTAGATTTAATCTCTCCCCAAAATTTTTCAACATCATCAATAAAAAAGTCCACTAAACTTGCTACGCTTGGAATAAATGGCTCTGTGGCTTTAGTTATAGCAAATCCGCCAGAAATAGTCCCCATGTCAAACGCGTACCATTCGGTTGGTTTATAAACTAAGGTAGGTACAAATTCCAAAACACCCTCATAGAACTTTTTAGCTTTGGCGATATCGTTCACGGTAATTGTGACATAACTCAATCTTGTATTCATGAGTTAATTTTAACTTAATTTACCGATTATTACTACAATTGTTAGATTGCTACCGGTAAAATAATTGTGTATATTTATAGTGGACACAGAATAAAGGGATTGCTTTTTTTAATGGCGCAATCTGACAGTAGGAGCAATCCTTTCTGTGTCCAACAGGTTGCGCCATTTAAGTTATAAAGCTCTTTAAAATTTTTGCGTTTTTCTTTGTTCCGCTTTCAGCGGAATGTTCGAGCCGACTTTTTCGGAAGCGCGGCGGGTGGGGGCGCCGCGCTGGAGTAGCGAGCCGCGAAGCGGCGAGCTAACAACTTGACTTAAAATGTGGGGGCGCCGCGCTGGAGTAGCGAGCCGCGAAGCGGCGAGCTAACAACTTGACTTAAAATG